>Ga0256846_1000152_pt1 | contig 30598 bp, 24 predicted proteins | sample TevniametaG_FD_189098 | JGI IMG/M metagenome (GOLD analysis project Ga0256846, IMG submission 189098) | Tube worm associated microbial communities from hydrothermal vent at the East Pacific Rise, Pacific Ocean - Tevnia | ecosystem: Host-associated > Annelida > Integument > Unclassified ...
AAGGCTGCAAGGTCTTTTTTCAGAGAGATTTCAATGGTTAATGACTATATTAATAAAGTATACTATTTTGAACATGAAGCGGATAAACTTGAGGAGGATCTTAAAAGAAAAGCTTTCTCAACAAATACGGTATCCGATCTCAGCAATAAAGTTCAGATCAGATATTTTGCGGAACAGGTTGCAATGATATCGGATGAAGCTGAAAATGTATGTGACAGACTCTCAATATATGCAATAAAGAGAATGACATAATTTCACTTTAAAAGTTATTTTTATTCAATAATCAGTTCATTTGAAACAGCTATAGCCGATCCGGTTGATCCGAAAGCAGTTATTCTGTAATAGTATTTCTTATCCTTCTGAATAAACATATCATTAAAATCAACACGGTTATCAGTCAACTCATCCGGAAATATATCTTTAACACTCTCATATACTCCCTGAAACTCCTTCCTTTCAACAGAATATTTAATGACGTTTATTTCACGAAAAAATTCCACTGAGAAACTCAAAGCAACATAGAAATTTTTAACTATCCAACTCTTTTCTTCAAACCTCTCTCCGGAAAGCTTGATTTCGAGGGGAATATCAATCCCCGCATCAAAGAAAGATTTATTATTTATACGATAAATATTTTTTATAAAAACTCCGGTATTACTACCGTCATATCTGCTGGAGTTCGGATCAGTTGCCGGAGTAAACATTTTGCCATCAACAAAGAAATCACCTGCATCTGCTTTCTGGTTATGCTCTATCTGATCAAGTCCGTCAGCTTGCATTAATTTAAGATATTTATGTTCAGAATATGAATTGTCAAATTTAAAGTTACTTCCATTTTCATCAAGAGTCGAATCAACATGCCAAACAATTATTCCGTCATTAGGGATTTTTTTATCATTTCCGATCCTGCTTCTGTTTTGCACCATAAAAAATTCTCCGAAAAAACTATCTTTCGAAGCTCCGGGAAAAATAATTAGAGCATCTTCACTCAAGGAAGAAGGGTTTAAAGATAGTTGAGACTCTCCTGTTTTTATAACCGACGGCTCGATCCACCCTAACATAAATTTACTAAAACAGTTGTGATCTCCCCACACACTATCCATCATATCGAGACCGCCTACCCCTCCTTCCGGTCCGGTTCCTTCTTTATAATCATATAGATCAGGAAGCCCGAGTGCATGTCCGGTCTCATGAATCAAAGTGGACGGATCAAATTTACCGTAAGGATAGTTGTATAACTCCCATTGCCATGAATATTTTCCAAGTTTTTTACCGTCTACTTTATAGCCTGAATCATTAAAATCACTTTGATATGCCCACCAGAATGATGCCCATTCTCCATGTGCCCCCGCCCATATCACGACAAGATAATCAATATCTCCGTCATTATCATTATCATATTGACTGAAGTCATGTCCTTTCGAATCATAATAATCCAATACTTCTATTATCAGATTGTTAATCCCCTTTGATTCCACTTCACTTCTCGGATATGCCGTTTTATACCATCCGAGAACATTTCCCGTTATATTTAGTTTGTTATAAGATGATCTTCTGTAAAAATTCCTCAAACTTTCAAGAGGATAGGACGATGCATCCCCTTGTCCGAATATTTTATCGGTTATTCCGAATTTAGAATTAATATTAGGAGTATCCTGAAAAGAGATCAGAATTACGGGAATCTTTACAGTACCTGTTGTCGGCATTCCTTCCCATGCCGGAGGTACAATTTTATTTTCGCTTAGATCTTCATTTTTTAAGATTCCTTTATTCATAATTAAAGATCTCATTTTTTGCTCATATCTCTTCAGAAGAGATATGGAAACTTTATTATTTCTCAGTGCTTTTGCTCTCTCTATTCGATATTTCAGAGATCCGTCCTGCTTATACCTCTCCATCTGCTCTTTCGTGGGAGGGATAAGAGAGAAAATAAATTTTGGTATGGAAAAAGACAATAAAAAGATAACTAAAAAAATATAAACAATTCTTTTTTTCATATTAAAATACTCCTAAAATATTATATTACGAATTTTATAGTATATTCCGGACAAAAATGTCAAGAAAGATTCTCTCTATAAGGAAAACTTTTCTCCTCCGGAGGAAATAAATTTGTATCAGAAAATATCTACTTAGTCCATATAACCCATATATCTACTTTATATTTATTGGAAAACTTATTGCTTACATATAATTAAAATAAAAAAGGAGGAAAAAATGAAAAAATTATTATTTATTTTATTTGTTATATTATTTGGTGTCGGCAGTTTATATCCGGCACAAATAACCGTTATGTCTCCAAACGGCGGAGAAAACTGGCAGATAGGGAGTACGCATAATATAACATGGAACTCATCCGGAATTACCGGAAATATCGGGATCAAACTATTTAAAAACGGAAAAAGTTTAGGTTATATCGTACAAAGTATTCCTGCTTCTACAAAAATCTTTAGATGGACAATCTCAAAGATCATTGGAATAGGTTCTATTTCAGCCGGTTCGGGTTATCAGATCCAAATTAAAAAGTCCGGTGTTGCAGGTGATCTGTCAAATGGAAAATTCACTATATCTTCCCTAAAAAAGTCAGCTTCAATTACAGTAACAGCCCCAAAAGCTGCAGATACTTTATATGCAGGAAAATCATTCAACATAAGATGGGAAAAAACAGGATCAATGGATTCAAATGTTATAATTGAGATTTATAAAAATTCAATAATGCAATCAAATATTGTTTTAAAACTAACCTCTACAAATAGCGGATCCAGATTCTGGAATATCCCGGCAACTTTCAAACCGGGGAAATATCAGATTAGGGTTAAAACTTCAGACAATAAATATTCTGGGGATTCAAATATTTTTAATATCCAAAAAAGCAACAAATCCGATATTGAAATAATTCCGGGTTTCAACAAACCTGCAACATTTAATAAACCCAAATATACACTTGCAAAAAAATATCATCCGAATGTCTTCATTAATGAATATCCGGATTTAAAAATTTTAAACATTAAAATTAACTCAAACAAATTAGTAGCTAAGAGAGCATTTTCTACTTTGATAACATTAATTAATATTGGTGGAGACATGGTGCAAAACAAAAAATTCTATCTGAATGTTTTTGAAAAAAATTCCTCATTTTCTTCATCTACTCCAATTCTGCATAGGCTTAGAAAAAATGAAAGAATCTCAGTTAGAATAAACAATATTGTTTTCAAAAAAGCCGGAATTTATACTTTGAAATTCATGGTGGATTCAAGTCGAACTATAAAAGAATCTAACGAAATGAACAATTATTTTAGAAAAACTATAACAATTATCCGGAATACCACTCCGAATGTTTTTGGTAAACTCTATTTCAAAGATTGTAAAGACTCATCAAAATGGGTAAATTGCGGAGACAGCACCGATGTGTTCTATAAATACTCAAATGCTCGTTCGGTAAAAATCTACGATAAGGACACTTCTAAAATATACTATTCATGGAAAAGCAAAGATGGAAAAATCCATTCCGGAACAGGATCTGTTTTAGTTCCGGTGTATACGGGTATCACAAGTATTGAAATGGAAGTTGTTGGACTTAATGAAAGTTTCTACAGCAATTGCTGGATTAAATCCAAAGCATATATAAAAGAATTCAGTGCCGTTAATAACGTAAAGATCGATCCCAGAATAAAAAGCGGGAAAAAGATATTGCTTGTAAAGGGCAAGGTTATCTTTAACTTGGATATAAGAGGTGCCGATTTTGCTTATATCAAGGTTTTAGATAGTTCTACAAACAGATGGGAAATATTAAAATATAAAGGAAAAGCTATGAGGTTGTATGCAATTAAAAATTATAATTCGGATTGTCTGAAGATAATAAAAAGAAAAATAATCGGTCATCCTTCCTCCACAAATAGAATTCTTCGGCACTATATGCTTGTTGCCAAAACTAAAAACAGAGTATTGACAAGTCATGTATATGATATTCCGAATATAGAATCAATTGATATTCAATAACCATTTTTTAATTTAAAAAGATAGTCAATATTCGATAGCCCTCCGTTATTGCTTCGTGAGGGCTATTTTTTTATTAGAATCTCAACAAGAATTTTCCCTATAAGGAAAACTTTTCTCCTTTAAAGGGGAAAAAATTTCATGAGCAATTACACGATTTTTATATTGCACCTATATACCGACATTTTTTTGTTGGAAAACTAATTGCTAATACATAATTAAAATAAAAAAAGGAGGAAAAAATGAGAAAATCATTATTCGTTTTATTTGTTATATTATTTGGTATCGGCAGTTTATATCCGGCACAAATAACCGTTATGTCTCCAAACGGAGGAGAAAACTGGCAGATAGGGAGTACACATAATATAACTTGGAAATCATCCGGTATTACCGGAAATATCGGGATTAAACTATTTAAGAACGGTAAAAGCTTAGGTTACATTGTTCAAAGCGTTCCTGTTTCTACAAAAATCTTTAGATGGACAATTTCAAGGATCATTGGAAAAGGTTCTATTTCAGCCGGTTTGGGTTATCAAATCCAAATTAAAAAGTCCGGTGTTACAGGTGATCTGTCAAATGGAAAATTCACTATATCTTCAGCAACGCATTCAGCTTCTATTACGGTCACATCTCCAAACGGAGGAGAAGACTGGCATATAGGGAGTACGCATAATATAACATGGAACTCATCCGGTATCACCGGAAATATCGGGATAAAATTATTTAAAGATGGGAAAAGTTTAGGTTATATTGTACAAAGTATTCCGGCATCAACAAAAATCTTTAAATGGACTATTTCAAATATAATTGGAAAGGGTTCTATTTCAGCCGGTTCGGGTTATCAAATCCAAATTAAAAAGTCAGGTGTTGCAGGTGATTTCTCAAATGGAAAATTCACTATATCTTCAGCAACGCATTCAGCTTCTATTACAGTCACAGCTCCAAAATCTACAGATACTTTATATACGGGAAAACCATTCAACATCAGATGGAAAGGAATTGGAATAATGGACTCAAATGTTATAATCGAAATTTATAAAAACACCATAATGAAATCAAATTTTGTTGTAAAATTAACTTCTGTAAATAACGGATCTAAAACATGGAATGTTCCGTCAAATTTTAACCCGGGTAAATACCAGATCAGAGTTAAGACTTCAGACAACAGATATTTCGGGGATTCAAATGTTTTTAATATCCAAAAAAGTTTTGAACCTGATATAAAAATAATTCCGGGATTCAATCAACCCTCGACTTTGGATAAATCAGGTTATTCTTTAGCAGACAAATATAGAATTAAAAATTATCTTGATCAATCATTAGACTGTAAAATATCAGTAGATAAATCGTTCCGCGGTTATAAGGATGAATTCGGGAACGTTTTATTAAAAATATCAATCCAAAATGCAAATTCCTATACTTTAGTAAGAAAAGATAAAAACGGTAAAAAAGTTTTTATTCCTATTCCCGGTATTAAGCTTCCTACATTATTCTTTGAAACTAAGATAAAGGACAGCCCTGTCACTGATTGTGAATATTTATTAACCGTTAGGAACAACAAGGGTAAAACTAAAACATCATCTTTCAAAATATTTTATTATTTTCATATTAATCTCTTTAATTGCCCGACAAAAGCAAGATATGATGAAAAAATAGAAATAATAATCAGCGTAACAGGAGCCAAATCCGTTACACTTACAGATAGTAAGGGGAAAAATTATCCGCTTGGTTTTGACGGAAAATATATATTCGTAAAGTTTATAAACCTATACTTCCAATATCCTACAAAGTTTAAATTGACCATAAAAAATGCAGCTGGAGAGGAACTCGTTAAATACAGAGAAGTTAAAGAACAATATAGAGTTTTTCCAAGATAATACGCTAATAAAAAAAAGCCCTCCGATTTCCCGGAGGGCTTTTTTTTTATTAATTGAAATATTTGCCGATAGCTTTTATAATCATTAAATGCTGGAAATAATAAAATCAAAATTATGGGAGCTCCTTAAAGCTAAAGATGTATCTCTTTTAATGCTTTATGACAGCGAAGGAAATATCTTGTGGCATAAAGGCAGAGATATTGATGGTAAAAATATCACTAAAGGTTCGGGTTTCTCAAGAAGTTATATATATGAAAGTTTTAAAACGAAATCTGAAATAATCAAAGAAAACGTTATTACAAATGATAAGGATAATTCTATTTCACTTTCAGTAAGAAGACTATTACTGAAAAGCTTGATGATCATCCCGATTGGTAATGAATTTTTTCTCTACATTGATAGCGGAGTCAAAGAATCATTCAGCGAACATGAGCGTAATGAAATTAAAATTCTCGGAGAATTATTAAGCGATTTAATTCGTGAGATTTCAAGCAAAAAGTCGAAATCCGATAATATCAGCGGTATCAGTTGTTCCATAAAAGAAATCGGAGAACGAGTATTAAAATACTCACTTGATGAAAATCCAATACTTCTACTGGGGGAAACGGGAGTAGGAAAAAGCAGGCTCGCAGAATTGATTCACTCTTATTCCGGGAGACTTGGAAAATTTGTTACTGCTCATATGCCCTCCTTTCAGGAAAATCTATTTGAAAGTGAGATATTCGGGCATAAAAAGGGTTCATTTACAGGTGCAATATCGGATAAGAAAGGACTTGTTGAGGAAGCGGAAAAAGGCACTCTGTTCCTTGATGAAATTTCAGAAATTCCCATATCCTTCCAGACTAAACTTTTAAGATTTATTGAAACAAAAAAATTTCTTAAAATTGGAGAGACAAAAGAACGAGAGATTGATGTCAGGATTATTTCCGCATCAAATAAAAATCTGCATACTGAAATTAAATCCGGAACTTTCAGAGAAGATCTTTTCTTCAGATTAGGTGTTCTGGAGATAAATATTCCACCTTTAAGAGAGAGAAAAGAAGATATAAAATTATTAGTCGACGAATTTTCATTTTTATTAAAAGGAAAGCTACTTGGGAAGAACTTTTGGAAAGTAATGGAAAATCATCTATGGAAAGGAAATATAAGAGAGCTGAGAACGGTTCTGACAAGGGCAGGGATACTTAGCGATGATCCGATAACAGGTTCTGAAATAAAAAAAATAATGCAAAACTATTCTCCGGAAAAAGAGAAGACGGGATTAGACATAAGTGAAGAAATATTTAACGAAATTAAAAAAGGGAAAACTTTTTGGGAAGTTGTAAAAACCCCGTTTCTTAACAGGGATCTCAATAGATCGGAAGTAAGGGAAGTAATAAGATTGGGACTTGAACAGAGTGGAGGAAAATATGTTAATCTTATTAAAACATTTAATCTAAGCGATTCGGAATATAAAAGTTTTATGAAATTTTTGAATAAAAACAGGTTACAATAATAATAACTTATCCTCTTTCGGTAATATAGACTCCTAAGAGAACAAGGCCGGATCCGACAATCATCGAATATCCTATCGGCTCTTTTAAAATCAGGAAAGCAATAATACTTGTCATAGGCGGTATTGTATAAAGATAAACACCAACTTTTTGTGATTCCATTTTTGAAAGTGCATAAACATACAAAAGAGTAGCTAAAAAAGAGCATGTTAAACCCAAGAAAATAACGGCAAGAATACTGTCGGAACTTATTCCCGATATGGTAAACCTGCTCCTTACCATATTATAGATCCCCGGAGGTATCATATATAACGCACCAATTATAGTAATAACTCCGGTTATCTCAAGCGGACCTATTTTTTTTGTTAAACTTTTTCCAAGTATAGTAAATATTCCCCACATAAAAATACTCGCCAAAATAAGAATATCTCCGGTTATATCACCTTTTAAATTAAAATTTGAGATATTTTCCAACCCCATTACTATCAGAACGCCGATAATAGCAAGAAAAATTCCAAACACTTTTTTTATTGTGATTTTCTCTTTTAGAAATATTGCTGCGATAACCGTTATGGTAATAGGTGCCGTTACAGCATATATCCCCCCCTTTGAAGCAGTTGTAAACTGTAATCCCATAGTTTGAATACCATAGTGAAGACCTGTTCCGAATAAACTCAAAATAAACAATCCGGATCTGTATTTTCTTATCCGGTTTAAATTGACACCTTTAATTTTCATCCACACAACAAATCCTAATGCGGATACAATCAAACGAAGAGATACAACTGTTATAGGAGGAATAGATTTTAGTGCTATTTTTGTTGCAATAAATGAACCCGCCCAAAAAAAACAAGCTGAGATTATTGCAATGACAGCAAATATAGGGATCCCTTTTTGTTTCATCAAGAGTACTCTTTAGATTTAAATATCAATTCCATTAAAGCCTCTGATAATGTAAATATCATAATCCCCGAGATATTCAAACCCATACTTTTTGTATAGAGTTATTGCTTTCCGATTGTCTTTATGAACCTCAAGCTTAATCTGAATATTTTTTTCTTTAGCAAATTTTAAAGATTCCATGAGAAGTGGTTTTGAAAAGCCCATTCCCTGAAATTCCGGGAGTATTCCGAAATGGTGCATATGCAGCCTTCTTCCGTCAAATGTCATCCATGATGTTCCTATAACTTGCTTTGTATCTTTTTTTTCTAAAATTAAAAATTTTCCACCTATTTCCAATGACTTTAATATTTTCTGCGAATCATCACCTCTTTCCGGTCTTCCAAGACCTGTCCTATCCCATATTTCTCTAACTTTCTCAAAATCTTTCACTCTAAAATCTCTGATATTTACACTCTTAAAGTCCAATGTTTCCTCTCAAATTTCATATTTGTTAAAACTATTAATAAAACTCATCTTAAACACTTAAAACTGCATATAGATAAAATCACCTGACCTTTTAACGGTAAATATCAGTATTGTAAAAATTGTAAAATAATAAAATAATATTTTAATGAAAATAGGACGGTTTAAGATCCATTCACCTATCTTCACTTTAATCTGAAGCAACTCAATCAAAAATAGAAAAGATATCGAAATTGCCATTATTTCCAATGTAAAAGGAGGGAAATTTTTTAGAACTATATTATTGAGATCTGAAAAACCGGATAATGTTCCGCTTTTTCCATAAAAAATTGACTTTATCATTCCAAAAGCATGCTCTATTGATTTAGACCGAAAAAATATCCATGAAAATGATATAAGTGAAAATGTAGTTACTATTTTTAATAATTTATTAAAAATTGAAAATTTCATGATTCTCAGATTTTTTTTTATTTTTTTTCTCATCTTTTTCGTAATATGAGAAAATATCAGATAAAATCCATGAATGGCTCCCCAAATAATAAATGTCCATTCTGATCCATGCCACAATCCACATAATATCATAGTTGTCATCGAAGCAAATATATAGGTTATATTATCGGATTTCCCGGCTTTAATATTTCTGTTTATTAATTTTCCGGATACAATATAAGCTAATGGCAAAAAGATATAATCTCTCAGCCATGTCGATAATGTTATATGCCACCTCCTCCAGAAATCGGATACTGAAACGGCAAAGTAAGGTTTGTTAAAATTTTCCTTTATATTAATACCAAACATTTTTCCTATACCGATGGCAATATCCGCAATTGCTGAAAAATCACAATATATCTGTATCGAATACAAAAAAACCGTTAAAAGAATGACAGATCCTTCATAGTTTCTATAGCTTTTAAAAAGTGTATCAACGTATATTGAGATACGATCCGCTATAATAACTTTTTTAAATATCCCCCACAAAATCCTTTGGAAACCTGACTGAATCATTTTAGTATTAAATCGGATATTTCCTGAAAACTGAGATATCAAGTCATGAGTCCTGTCTATTGGTCCTGCAACGATCTCCGGGAAAAACATTACATAAAGAAGAAGTTTTGAAAAATCTTTTTCCGGTTCAACTATTCCTCTGTAAACATCAACAAGATAGCTGATCTTTTTAAAAATGAAATAGGAAATACCGAGAGGAACTGCTATCTCCACAAAAAATTTCATATCCCAGAGATTTAACGACGGGAAAAAAGGAGCAAGAATTTTCTCTAATTGATAATAAAATTTAAAAAAAACAAGGAAAATAATATTTAATGATAAACCGGATATCATTAATTTTTTTCTATATTTATTCCCTTCATCCGCTTTAATCTTTTTAGCAATTATAAAATCTGCCAAAACAAGGATAACTAAAACAACGGTATATAAAGGGCTGAAAAACAGATAGAAAAATATACTTGCCGTTAAAAGAATATAAGATTGAAACCTTTTTGGGAAAAGATAAAAAAAGAAAATTGTAACAGCAAGAAACAGAAAGAAATGTGAGGAGATAAAACTCATTAATAATCCCCTATTCTTTCCAAATCTTTTTTCAATATTGATGTAAAAATCTTCGCTCCATCAGCATTCAAATGCTCCGAGTCGTAAAATTTCCAACGCTCTTTATTAAAAAAAATATCATGATAATCCAGTAGATGAACATTACTATATCCGTTTATTAGATTCTTAACTTTTCCATAGTATTTTTTTATAGGCACCATTCTTCCGGCATATCCGTAATACTGAATGGAAACAGGCATTTTAATTAAAACCAGACTCAGTTTCCTTTCCAAACATAAGTCTAAAATCTTTTTAAAAAAAGATATCATCTCATTATCAATCCACATATTTCCTAAAAAATGATGGAGGGCTCTTCTTTCACCTTTTTTATCACGATTATGGTGAAAATATTTATCCGTTACACCTTTGAATTGATTAATATAGGAATGTCTACGATTTGAGCCTTTTTTTTTTAAAGCTTTAAGAAGAGAAAAATATTCACCTCTGAAATCAAACAGATCAATATCTATATATTTGTATATCATATATTGAATAAACTTCCTCCTGAATTTTCCCAATTTAATAAAATCAATATATTTGTCCCAATAACCTATAAAAAGAATATCATTATTTCTATGGTTGTTTAAAGAGTGAAGATCAACAGGCAAAATAACCGTTTTAATAGAGTTATTTTTATTCAAAGCATATTTAAGCTTATAATAGTCCTGAATATAACTTTCACCGTAATCGGAAAAATTAATGGCTTTATTTAATACTTTGGGATCTATCCCGTTAGTTGTATGAGAATCACCAAGAATAAGGATTTTTGCATTCGGATTAATAATTTTTCTATTTAATTTCACTTCTTTTTTCCATAAATCATTTAAAAACATAGCTCCTACAAAAATAGGTATCAAGAAAACAGTAGAAATTAAAAATGATCTGATCTTTAAACTAAGATTCATTTCTAAATTTTAAATTAATCCACCGCTCAATTCAATAGAGCAGACTTGATAATAAATTCGGTTCATATAAAATATAAATATTATGAGAAAAAAAATTTTATTGTTTGTACTGACTTTTTTTCTTCTTCTGCCATATTGTAAAAAAGCAATTCCGGGTAAAACGTTTGACAATCTTCCTCTGATTTCAGATTCTCCTTTTCAGGAATTAATTTATGAAGATCAAACCTTCATTTTGAAAAACAGATCCGGAACTTTTAAAATTATTCCGCTTGCAAAATACTCCATCACGGCAAAAGTGGTTTCTACGGAAAACTATTATTCCGGTTGGAGTGCATCTTTATCTCCCGTTGATCTTGCTCTCGTATGGGGAAAACTTGCTGAAAATAAATATAAAAAGGGAATTAAATTTTCTCAAAGAGGAAGATGGTACTATTTTCATTATGAAGCAGGTTATCCGATAGACAAAAACTATATCATAAAACACTCTTCAAATAATCATATAGTTCCGGCAGATTTAAATATCCGATTAGCATTAAAAGAGATAAAAAAAGGTGATATCGTGGAAATTTCAGGAATGCTTATTAGAATTGATGGAACAACAAAAAAAGGGAATGTGTTCTGGAAAAGCAGCCTTGGAAGAGATGATTCAGGTGGAGGGTCATGTGAACTGATTTATGCTGAAACTATTCGTATAAACAAAAAACTATTCAGATGAAATAATTTATAAAATTCGTTGTTATCCATATCAATAAAATTTAAGAAGTTTAATTTTTTTTTTCTATATGTTAATTTATTCTGTAATAGGAGAAAACATGAATCCAGTAAGAAAAATATTCGGCTTTTTTGTTGCAATAATTATCGGAGTACTAATTCTCTTTTGTACGATAGTTGCAATCGGTTTAACAAAAGCTGCTGTATCACCTGAATTTTTATCAGATATGCCGCAGGAACTTATAGAAAAGCTCCCTTCTGCACTTGATCAATTATATTCTCAGGCAAATAAGGATGACTTCATTGACAAAAAGGAATACGGGTTTTTTATTAATGTAATGAAAAAAACAGACATCCCTCCCAGCAAAATATTGGAAAGTTCCGGAATCATGGCATGGATGGAAGGAGAACTTAAAACAAACCTGAAAAAACTGGGTGAGATATTAAGAGGGGAAATTCCTCCGGAAAATATCACTATTGATATGCACAAATTAAAAAAATCGATATTAAGCCCCGCAATAACTTCATATATTCGGGAATTAATATCAGCTCTTCCGGAATGCTCGGAAGTTGAATCCGAAAAATGGAAAAATATGATTTATTATTCTTCAATTGACTCTTTTCCCGAATGCAGACCGAAAGGATTGGAAATAACATCCGAGATAGTTTTTAACATTCAGCATAGGATTGCCAATGATATCCCGAAAGATATAACAATATTTGAAGGGAGTGAATATATACCGAGAAATATCAATGTTATGAAATTTGTTTCAACCGCTGCATATTTTCTGCTTATTATTCCTCTAATATTTATAATTATCGGATCTATAATAGCGGCAACTACAAAAGGAGGATTTCTCAGATGGAGCGGTTTTTCTATTCTAACGGGAGGACTATCGGCATATACTTTCGGGAATATTCTCAACAATATAATTCCGATTTCAAACGGAATAGAATCGTATCTTAATCTCGGGGAACGGTTCTCAAGCCGTTACAGCGGTATTGTGGCTGAAAAGGTTGTAGAATTTTCAAATGTAGTTTTAAAACAACTTTTTTCTCCTGTCGCTCAAATCGGAGGAGTTATAGCCGTTATAGGATTAATAATATTTGCTCTGTCATTTTTAAGCAGAGGAAATGATTGATTTTTAACGTATAAATATTGAATTCATAATCATCTGTTTTTTTATCTTTTTTTTAACAGATTACCGATAACACCTAAAGATCTGGTAATCAATGATCTGAATATATTATCTTTGCTGTTTTTTTCTTCATTTCCATGATTGAAAAGCAGATTGTTTATCATTTCAATATCAACCGATTCTTTAACGAGTCTTAATATTTTTCCGATCTTTTCCGACTCTTCGGGTTCTACCTTAAAAACTTTCATATGAAGCTTTCTGGAGGTTTTATCAAACGATTTATTTGTTTCAAAAAGAGGTAATCCGGCCTTCTCACAACCTGCTTTTATCCAGTTATCAATACTTCCTTCACCGCAAAGTATTAAAGCTTCGGGAGAACCATCTGCAACTCCGGATAATTTTCTCGCAATAATCGTATCAATTATATCATTTCTTCTTTTACTAACGAGAAGAGCTTTACCGGAAACTCCATCTAATTCTTTTAAAACCTCATCTCTGCTGCCGAAAGCATAAATAAACCCGGAGATACTGCTCAACTCTTTATCATTATTTAAAAAAATCGTCTCCATCCCAAGCTCTTTGCTTAAAACTCCGAGAGACGGAGCTGAAATCGAATCATCATAAGGAATAAAACCAAATACAGGTATTCCCCGTTCTTCAAACCATTTTGATAGTATTGATGTGACCTTTTCCATTTTTGAAGGAAGAATCTTGTTGATAATAACTCCGAGCAATTCAACATTTTCCTTTTGAAATGGAGCAATGCTTAAATTAAACCTGTCAATTGTTGATCCGACCCCTCCGGAAAGGATAAGAATAACAGGTGTTTTATATAGTGATGCCACTTTTGCATTTGAAAGATTAAAAACAGAACCGACACCCGGATGTCCGGTACCTTCGACAACAACTATTTTTGAATTTGAGTAAAGTTTTTTGTAAGCCTTTACAATTTTTCCTTTAAGATTTTTCGGCTCTCCCGAAATAATAAACCTTTCAGCAGCTCCTGATCCGGTTGAAAAAGGAGCGGAAAGTTCGGAAGGTGTATTAAGATTGAGTGCATTCTGTAGAAGAAGTGAATCCTGCCCGACTCCGACTCCGTTAATTACCGAAGTTTTCTGACCGAGAGGCTTTATAAATGAAACTTGATCCGGGAATTTTTCCTTGAAATATGAAACAAGCCCCATAGATATAGTTGTTTTCCCTGCATCTTTCCCGGTTCCCGCAATAAAAATCGATCCTTTCTTATTCATTTAAATCTCCAAAATTTAATTAAATATACCATATGACTCTTTTTAAAAAAATAACTCAAAAGATTTATACTAATATCGAATAAAAAATATTTTCTATTTCCAGTATAAAAAAAATGATAAATGAATAAATAGAAATCTTTGATTTATTAAAATAATAAAAAAATCTAACGGATTGTATTTGTTCTCAGCTATAAATGCTGTTTTCTTTCTGGATAATATAAATAAAAAACACAAGAGTTCACCTGTTTGATACCATAACGGATTTCTTAATAAAAGATCTTTAGAATATTTTATTCGGGTATTTTAACTCTGAATTTAATCAATGCACCTTCACCATATTCATCTTCACCAAACAGATAGAGGAAACCCTTTTTCAATACTATTCCGGATTTTATGGAATAATTTTCAATATTTATATTTGAATGATAAAGATATTTTCCTTTCGGAGAAAAAACATCAATCTCCTGACCGCTCTTATTTTCCAGATCTGAGATAAACACATATATCTTTCCGAAGCGGTCTGTTATTATCCGATTGAAAAAAGTTGATGTATCAGGCATATTTTTTACCATTAGATCAATCATATTTTTAGGCATTTTCCCGCCGTTCAGAGACATACTCTCAAATCTTTTTCGTTTAAACTTTTCGGAGATATGTTTTCTGGATCTTCCTGTCAATGAAAATCTCATAAGTTCTTTTCCGTTAAGATCAATTTTTTTTATCTCATATTTGTCGCTTTTTCCGATCAGTATTTCATTTTTTGCTATTGATAAAATAATTCCCGGAGTTGTTTGTGAATCTTTGATCACAATTCTCATTCCACCCTTTTGTGCCGTAATTGCTTTCTCAGGGGAAACAGTCAGTAATGTTCTGTTTTTCTCGGTTTTAAAATTGAAAACATTCACCTTTTCCGGATCCTTTCCCATTCCTTCACGATCACTTTTAACATAAATCATTCTGTTTTCATCAATAAATCCCCTTGGAAACATAGGTGATTTTTCAATATAAGTTTTAATAAATTTTCCATCCTTTTTAAAAAAATGAATTCTCTGCATTTCAGGAACAATCACAAAATCTCCACAGATATAAAAATTATATGCCATTTTATATTCACCGGGGCCCTCACCCCTTTTCCCTATACTGTAAAGATATTTTCCTTTTTTATCTAAAACATATATTTTCCCCTGTTTCACTTCCATAACATAGACATTCTCATTCGAATCTACTCGGATCCTTCCTACCCTTGTTAAGAGATCATTTCCGGCCTGATCAACACTCCAAACTTTTTCAGGTTTAAAATCCCAATTTCCTTTTTGAGGTTTATCACCATTTTTAACAAGTGAAAAAAGTGAAAATGCTAAAGACAATAAAAATATAAAAATTAAGTTTTTTCTCATATAAAACTCCTTTGGATAATCTAATGTTAATAGAATAATGACGTAAAGAAAAGAAAAAAAGTTTCTTTTTTGATTTTTTGATATTTGAACCGTTTGATTTTTATTTGATCTGAACTTATACTTAAGAATAATGAAGCCAATCGGGAAAGTTGAACTTGGGATCGATGTTTTTTTAAAGAACCATATCCAGAAATTAAAAAAAGATAGAATAGGTCTCGTCTGTAACCATGCAAGCTTAAATTCAGATCTGATACCAACTGCAGACCTTCTTATTAAGAAACATAAACTGAACATAATAAAAATTTTAGCACCTGAACATGGAATAAAAGGTATCGCAGAAGCCGGAGAGCAGGTGGACTCCTTTATTGATGACAGATATGGAATTCCGGTATTCAGTCTATACGATATAACAAAAGCAGCTGAACTTTCCAATTCCGGATCACTTGATGAATCAATGAGAATATTTGATGTTTTAAAAAAAGGAAAAACTGCAAATCAGGAAATTTTAACCGGAATAGATACAATTATTTTTGATCTTCAGGATGTAGGAACAAGGATCTATACATATGCTTCAACTCTTCTTTATCTTATGGAATCCGGTGTTAAATCAGGAATAAAGATTATAATTCTCGACAGACCTAATCCTATTAACGGCAAAGATATAGAAGGACCATTGCTGAAATATCCGGAGTTTTCATCTTTTATCGGAGTAGCACCAATTCCCATAAGACACTCAATGACGATAGGTGAATTAGCGAGATTTTTTAACGGTGAACTTTTAAAAAATTCGGTAGATCTTGAAATAATTCTTATGAACGGTTGGAAGAGAGAGATGTATTTTGAAGATACAGGTCTTCATTGGATAAACCCTTCACCAAATCTGCCTACTCCGAAAAGTGTATATGTTTATCCGGGACAGGTATTGTTTGAAGGAACAAATGTTTCGGAGGGAAGGGGAACCACACTCCCTTTCGAGATTCTCGGAGCTCCGTGGATTAACGGATATAAAATGGTTGACATTCTAAACAATCTCAATATTGATGGAGTTAAATTTATTGAAACTTATTTTTCTCCTCATTTTTCAAAATATAGAGGTGATTTTTGTTCGGGTCTTAGAATAGAAATAACGGATAAAATCATATATAAACCTTTTAAAACCACTCTTCATATAATTTCGGAACTTTTTTCTCTATACCAAAACGGACTAAAGTTTCATAGCTCCTATTTTGATCATGTATGCGGTACAACTTCGATCAGAAAATCCATTCTGAACGGAATTCAACCGGAAAAAATCTGTAATAGTTTTAATTCCGATCTGGAAAAATTCAAAGATTTAAGAAATAGATATATACTATATAGTTGATACATATGTTGAAAAAAAAATTAAATACGGATAATATATATTTTTATTGGAGGAAAAAATGAAAAAAATATTAACGGTTCTCGTTGTCGGGATAATTATCGGCATTCTTTTAATTGTACTTTTAAACAGATTTTATCCTTTAGGAAATATATTTCGATCCTCCGGTGATTTATCATCTTCTAATTCATCAGATAACAGTTTTTATAAAGTGACCGAAAAACTGGATAAAGGCGGAGACTTATATTTTTATATGAACACAAAAAGAGTTAATGCCATGATCCGTAATTTAATAAATGAAATCAATAATACCGTAAACAAGAACATGGAGTTCAATACTGCAAATAAAAAAAAGGCTGATAGTTCAATTACATTCATTAATACTTTATTTGATAAGCTCGGAGCTTTTGACATTGATGGAGTAGGTTTCAGCACTTTAAAAAACAGCGATAATCTTACCAGAACTAAATTTGTTCTGAATAGATCTACAAAAAAGGAGGGAAGATTACTCTGGAACATCTTAGGGAAAAATCCATCAGACATGACATATATTAATCTCATTCCCGAAGATACGGTCTTTGCCCAGTTTTCCAATATTGATTTTTCATTCTTCAGAAACTGGATATACGATCTGGCAAAAAATTCAGGTATTAAAGATTTTGAAAATGGAATAAAGAATCTTGAACCGTCTTTGTTAAAAGCCGGTGTTGATCTAAAAAAAATATTTGATTCCATTAAAGGATATTCGGGAATAATATTGACATCCGATGAAAAGAACAGGAAAAAGGTGCCGAGGGGTGATAAGACGATCTCTATACCGGATCCCGGACTTGCTCTGATATTTCAAGTAAAAAACGGTTATATTTTTGATCTTATAGAAAAAAAATATCCCGGAGTGGAAAAATCAGATAAAAAAGGTATAAAAAAACTTCTTCTCAAGGGAATGCCTAAACTTCCTATAACTTTCAACCCTCAGATAATTCTCAAGGACAATATTTTATTCTTTAGTTCAGGTGATCATATAACAAAAAACATTCTCGATTCAATATCCGGGAAAAATAGAATAACTGCAAATACGGAATTTAAAAATATGTCTTTAAATATGCCGAAAAAAGGGAACAGTTTCACTTTTTTAAGCAAACGACTTTTTAAAACTGTTGTTTCTATAACCAAATTATCGGGAGATAAAACAAATCCTGCATTCGGGATAATGGACAAGATAGGATTCTCCTTGGACAAGATCTCGGTTTACAGAGTTACTGAAAATTCCGAAGACGGAATGATAATCACATCCAATTCTACATTAAAACCCGAAGCCGCTTTCCTTCTTCCGGTTATTATAACCGCAGGAATTACTTCTGCTGTCGCTATTCCTAATTTCATCAATGCAACAAATAAGGCAAAATTTAAAAGGTCAATGATGTCGATGAAAATGATCGGAAGTGCAATAGAATATTACCATACGGATAAAGGTGCACTTCCTGATGCTCAGACGATTGAAGAACTTGAAAAAACACTTATCCCATTCTATATAAAAACATTTCCAAGATTTGACGGATGGGGAAATCCTTTCCTTTATAAATATGACAAAGAGAATGGTAAATATTTCATAGGATGTTCCGGAAAGAACGGAATATTTGACGGTTGGTCCCAGACAGGTAAGTACAAGATCCGTTATTCTACTGATTATTTAAATGATATAATACTTTCCAACGGAGAATTTGTTTATTCACCTGAAAATTAAAGATCATACTATATGATAAAATATTTTTTAAGATATAAAAATTCTGATTTTTAATGAATTCTTATTATCAAAACATTGTTACTTGGAATAAAATATAATTTAAACGGGCAGGAGGTAATAAAATGCCGGATAAAGGTACAAAGAAGAAATTAACAAGAGTAAAAGGCGGAGAGGTTTCTCCAACAGAAAATTTAAAGAGTGCTGAAAAATTCGTCGCGAGTGACGAGAGTAAGTCAAGAGCAAAAAGCTTAAGAATATTTGCCGTTATTTCATGGATAATTGCAATCGGTTTTGAAGTCGGTGCAATTTTTCTCTTGAAAAAAGTTCCGGTAAGTACGGTATGGTTAATAGTTCTTATAGTCGCCGACCTGATATTTGCTGTTATAGGTTCACTATTGTGGAAAAAATCAAACAGATTGGATCCGGCTTCCGAAAAAGAGAAAATCAAATTTTTCATTCAGAACCAGCTTGGACTGATAATAAGCATAATTGCTTTTCTTCCTCTTATCATTCTTATCTTTACAAACAAAGATCTTGATGGGAAACAGAAAGGAATTGCGGGTACTATAGCAATAATCGCTCTTCTTATCGCAGGAGTTACGGGAATAGATTTTAACCCTCCATCACAGGAGCAGTATGCAATGCAGACCGCTCAAGTAAAAACTTTAATGGGTTCAAATTTAGTTTACTGGACAAAATCCGGAACACGCTATCATCTATATTCAGACTGTTACCATATAAATACAAATAAGACTGATGAGATCTTTAGCGGAACAGTTGCTCAGGCAAGGGAATTAAAGAATATTAACCAACTTTGTGATACTTGCAGGAAAAGAGCGGAAAAAGAAAATCTGTTAAAAACAGATAAATCTACAGAAACAAAAAAAGAGTAACCGTCACGGTTACTCTTTTTTTTATTTAAAAATTTTTAAGACTTGTAAATATCAGTAGGTCCAACCGAGAATTCCGAGCCCTATAATATTCAATATGATCGGAACAGAATAAATTATCCCGAGAGTTACAAGTTTGGTTTTAGTAGTTTTTCTTGAGATCACAAACCAAGCACCGAGATAGAAATATAGATAACCTACTAAAAATATCAATATTATTCCTGAAAATGATCTTTCCCAGAAAGGATACTCCCATATCAACAGACCGGCTTTATTTAAAAACCACTCTATAAAGACACTGAAAGCTGAATAACCTATTGCCCAGAACAGAGGGTTCGGCAAACCGAGAATTTTTTTCTTTTTATCTTCACAAAGTGTATGGTACCATGCCACCCCTGCGATCAAGAACATAAACATAATTTCAACATTCCATCCGACGGTTGTTCTTAAAGCCGTATCACCCGGAGTAGTCCATAAAGCGGATCTGCCGGTTAATACAAGCACCCATCCATTCCATGTTTCATTGAAAAAATCAAGCCCGAAAACTGCAAGTCCTGCAAAAACTGCATCCCAGTTTCCGTTTGTTTTTGCATCTTTGATCTCTTTTGCATAAAAATAGATAAGAATGGCAAGAAGAGGTATTACATACCACTTTAACATTGTAAGATCTCTTAAGCCGTCCAACGCTTTTAACGAAGCTTCTGTCATTATTCCTCCTTTTATTATCTTTTGTTAGAATATAACTTAATGAAAATAAAAAAACAAAAATATATAGAAAAAAAGCCTTATATTTTCAATGTTTATAATTTTTGAATGAATTTTTTAATAAGATTCGAGTCTCTTTTATTTTCTAACTATTATTTAACAAAAACAAAAGAGACAATTGCCGCAATCAGACAATAATATGCAAAATAATGAAATTTTTCCTTTAAAACTATCTTTTTTAAAATAGAAAGTGCAATTATACCGAACAGAGCCGATAGAACCGCTCCGGTTATCAAATATCCCATATGTTCACTTTTAAAAGGTATATCATTAAATTCAAGAACAACCGCTCCCAAAATAGCCGGAATTGATAGAATAAATGAAAACCTGAATGAAAAAAGATAACCGAGAGACAAAATAAGGGCAACGGATATTGTAAATCCGGATCTTGATATCCCCGGAATAATCGCAATCCCCTGGAAAAATCCTATAATAAACGCAGAAACAAAATCATTGATTTTCGGAAATCTGACATATTTCGAAAAAAACAAAAATATTGCGGTTACAATTAGCATATATCCGATCATCTCCGGTTTATCAAAAAGTGATTCGAGAGGATGTTTGAAGAATAGTCCTATTATTGCGGTCGGAATCGATGCGGTTATGATCAATAATATGAAATGAAAATTTTTCCTTTTGTAAAAATGAAGTGTTAACTCTTTAAGATCACTAAAAAAATATATCACTACCGCAAGCAGTGTTCCCATATGGAAAAAAATATCATAGATCAGCGGAATATCTTTAAAATTCAGCAAACTTTGAAACAGAACAAGATGCCCTGACGAAGAGACGGGAAAAAATTCCGTAAATCCCTGTATAAGAGATAGAATAAATACTTTCAATAATAGTATCGGATCCATATCAGAACAGCCCGTCAGCCTCCGATCTCTTCCCTTATATTATGGAGAACAGGTTCAACAATATCCCTGATCTTTTTAAGATTATCAGCACTATCCGCTTCATATCTTAAAACAAGTGACGGTTGAGTATTAGATGCTCTTACAAGTGCCCATCCGTCCGGAAATTTTATCCTGACACCGTCAATATCAATAACATCATAATCCTTTCTGAAATAGGCTGTGACTTTATCCACGATCTTAAATTTAGCTTCTTCTGTCGTATCAACACGGATTTCAGGGGTATTAAATTTCTTAGGAACCGTATTCATTATATCTTTTAACGAACTATTCGATCCGGAAAGGATCTCAAGCAATCTGGCACCGGAATAGACAGCATCATCAAACCCGAACCATTTATCATTGAAGAATATATGCCCGCTGACTTCTCCCGCAAGAATTGCTTTCTCCTCTTTTATTTTTCTCTTTAAGATTGAATGACCGGTTTTCCACATTATAGGAATTCCCCCGTTTTTCTCTATCTCGGAATATAGAACATCAGATGCTTTAACTTCGGAAATTATCTTGGCTCCTTTGTGAGTTTTCAGCAATTCACGTGAAAATACAACCATCAACATATCGCCCCATAATATGTTACCTTCACCGTCAACAACCCCTATCCTGTCTGCATCACCGTCAAATCCGATTCCCAACTCTGCACCGCTCTCTCTTACTTTAGCAATCAGATCTTTAAGATTCTCCTCTTTTGTCGGGTCAGGATGATGATTCGGGAAATTCCCATCTACATCAGAAAAAATATCAATTACATCAGCTCCTATTTTTTTATAAAGAGGAACGGCAGTAATGCCGCCCGTACCGTTACCGCAATCAATAACAACTTTTACTTTTCTATTGAGTTTTATCTGTCCGGATACATATTCAATATATTCCGAAACAGTATCATGTTTTGTAACACTCCCCTTGTTTGAAACTTCAGGAAATTTTCCGGATTCGGCAATTTGATATATTTCCCGTATCTGATCTCCGGACATTGCGTCTTTTCCCAACAAAGCTTTAAAACCATTATATTCGGGAGGATTATGGGATGCCGTTATAATAACTCCTCCGTCAAGATCCATTCTGAATACGGAATAGTATAGAACCGGAGTGGGAACCAGTCCGATATCAATAACATCAATCCCGTATTTGACGATGTTTTCAATAAACAGGGATTTTATCCGTTGTGAACTTGGCCGTCCATCCATTCCCACCGAAATCTTTTTTGCTCCCGACCTGACATAAACAGCAGCAAAAGCAGATGCTATTTTTGCAACATCTTCATCCGTCAGATCATCCTTTACGATTCCTCTTATATCATATTCTCTGAAAATTGATTCATTCAGCATGTTTTAATATCCTCCTGAAAATCCGAATTATAACTTAATAAATCCTTATGGGCAACTTGACATTAAAACTCTTTTTTATATAAAATTCATTTGAGTTCCATCAGTGGAACCAGGAAGGACATTATGACAAATCAATCACAGATATTAATTGTTATGGTAAGCTATATTGTACTTTTAATCACTTGGGGAATATACAAAGGAAGAAAAGTAAAATCCTCCGGAGACTATGCAATTGCAGGACGTAATTTGCCGGGATGGGTTGCAGCTCTTTCCGAAAGAGCCACGGGAGAATCATCATGGGCATTACTGGGATTACCCGGAGCAGCTTATGCAACCGGTCTTACTGAAATATGGACAGCAATAGGATGTGTTCTCGGTATTATTACCGCATGGTCACTTATTGCGGCGAAACTCCGTGATGAAGCGGAAAAATATGATATATCTACTTTTTCCGAATATATTGCAAAAAAACACGGGGATACGGGAAAATGGATCAAAATAGTCAGCAGTTCCACTATAGTTTTTTTCTTCTTTTTTTACGTGGGGGCTCAATTTATCGGCGGAGGAAAAACACTCTTCACAATGTTTCATATAAATCCGGATATCGGAATGTTAATAACAGCAATAATAATTGTTCCTTATACCATCTACGGAGGATTTCAAAGTGTTGTTCATACGGACGTTGTTCAAGCCATAGTTATGATAATAACACTTATTGTCGGTCCTATCGTAGGAATAATCTACATATCCTCTCATCCCGGGCTTTTTGCCAATTCCATTTCGGGAGCACTTGCTAAAGCAGGGAAAGGATATACCAAATTGATAGACCTTTCAGGTGGATTTACAGGCGGCATTGCCATTGCCGGAGGTTTGTCCTGGTTTTTCGGCTACCTTGGCGGACAACCGCAATTAAGTATGCGATTTATGGCAATAAAAAATATTAAACAGGCAAAAAAAGGGAGAAATATCGGAATTGCCTGGACGGTTATCGCTTATATCGGTGCACTTTCTCTCGGCTGGATCGGAATTGCACTATTCGGACCTTCAGGATTGGCAGACAAGGAATTTGTTATGCCCGCAGTATTATTAAAAATATTTCCACCTGCAATTGCCGCAATACTTATAACCGGAGCAATAGCCGCAATGATATCTACGGCAGACTCTCTTCTTATTCTTTCCGCAACCGAACTTTCCGAAAATATAATAAAACCGGCACTTAAGAGAACCGACAGTTCAACAGGTCTTGTACAATCAAGAATTATAACAGCGGTACTGGCTGTTGTTGCACTTTTAATCGCATATTTATCTCCGTCAAATTTTATATATACACTGGTCAGTTATGTTTGGGCAGGAATCGGGGGAACCTTTTCGGTTGTTATTCTTTTATCCCTGTTTTGGAAAAGATATAACGGCAAAGCGGTTATAGTAACAATTCTTACCGGACTTATTTTCACAATTATATGGATCAGTACCGGAATGGATAAGATTATCACGTCAAGATTCCTGACATTTTTCGTCGCAGGTTTTGCCGCAATAATTTCAACATGGATTTTTGACAAACAGAAGTAATTCTAATAAAATTTTTCAATGTTTTTAAATGAATCTTTTTTCATCTTTTTTTCTTTGGTTCTTTTACTCCATTCTACTATCCCTGAAAGATTCAGATGGTCTATACTTCTTATTGCAAGTTATCTGTTTTATGCATATATTGATCTGCGGTTTCCTATCTATCTGTTTATTGTAACTCTTTTTGCGTTTTTTATAAGTTCCGGAATAGACAAATTTAAAAACAAACGTAAATTATTGCTCACTCTCGGAATAATTTTTCCGGTTGCTATACTTTTTTATTTTAAATATCTGAATTTTTTTTTAAATACGATCGACGAAATAACAGGAATTCATCTTTTAAATTATCCGAAAGGAGGATTCCGAATAATTCTTCCAATCGGAATATCTTTCTATGTTTTCAAAATAATCAGTTACCATATTGATCATTATAACGGCAGAATCAAACATGAAAAACATTTCGGGTATTTTTCACTCTATCTGGCTTTCTTTCCTCAACTGTTGGCAGGTCCGATAGAAAGGGGCAAAACATTCCTCCCCCAATTACATAAAAAAAGAATCTTTGATAAAAATTTATTTTTATCCGGATTAAAACTGGTTCTATGGGGGATCATAAAAAAAACAGTTGTTGCAGATCGTCTGGCTATGTTTGTGAATGAAGTATTTCCCTCCCCGGCAGAATATAAGGGTATCACTCTCATTGCAGTTGCGATTTTTTTCTCCTTTCAGATCTATTGTGATTTTTCAGGATATTCCGATATTGCAATCGGATTGGGAAGAATTCTCGGATATGAAACAAAGGATAACTTTAATTATCCCTATTTCAGCAGAAATATCAGTGAATTCTGGAACAACTGGCATATTTCGCTTTCATCTTGGTTAAGAGATTATATTTTTTACCCTACGGCATTCTCAACGATAAGAAGTCTTGACAAGATCAAGATCTTAAAATTGAATGTAGAAAGTTTAACATATATTATTGCTTCAACCTTAACAATGTTTATTGCAGGACTTTGGCACGGTGCCGACTGGACTTTTGTCATATGGGGATTGTTGATAGCTTTTTTTCTGATCATCTCATTTCTTACAAAAAAGATACGTAAAAAATTCGTAAGACTGATAAGGATAAACCGTCTAAAAAGAGTTCACAATATATTTAGAATCTTACTTACTTTTACTATGGTAACTTTTGCATGGATCTTTTTCAGAGCTCCGACAATAAAAGATGCATTTATATATCTGGAAAACATTTCATTCTCTTTTACTCTGAAAAGCCCGGGACAATTATTCTTTATGGCAATAATTCTTCTTCTGTTCATACTCGGTGAAATCCTTGTCAGAAATAATGATAAACTTTTGTTTATTGACAAAATTCACTGGAGTATTAAGCTATCCGGATATTGTATTTTATTAAGTATAATTATAATTTTGGGGGTGGATACAAACAATGAATTCCTATACTTCCGCTTCTAAGAAAAAACTTTTCAGAATATTAATATATACTATTATTTCACTATTGATTTTCATATCTGTCGACAGAGGAATGTTTTACATTTTAAGAAACTTTGTGATCAACTGGTATAATTCGAATCTTGTAAGAACAATTGATGACAATCTTAAAAATTCGGGTCCTGCAGACATAATTATCATGGGTACTTCACGTGCTTACAGGGCAATTAACCCTAAACTCCTTGAGAAATTGGAAAATAAAAAAGTGAGAATGGAGGCGTTCGCCGGACGCAATATAAAATATAACTATTTCTTTTATAAAAAATACAGGGAGCATTTCCCCCCTCCTGAATATGTGATCTACGGTACGGATTATTTTATGTTCAATTCATACTCAAGGAGTGATGCACTTCTTTCACTTGGAGTATTAAAAATGGGGAAAAGTTTTTTTAATAGCAAGGAAAATTCAGGAGACTCATCGATACTTTTCGGAAAAATTTCACTCCTATTCAAAATGAAACCCCAATTTGATGAATTTTTAGTAAATTTTCTGAATTTTTTAAACAAAAAATTTATATACTCTTCAAGTTTTAAGTGGAAAAAAGTAACAAAGATTATTTCAAACTCACAAAAACCACCCAAATGGCATAAATTCTCATACAGAATGAGTCCGGGACCGGAAGGGAAATATCTGATTAAATTATTAGATAGACTTTCAAAAGATAAAGTGAAAGTGTTGATACTCACTCTTCCGGATTATATCGGGACATATGAAAGTCAGATACAAAAAAAAATCTATCTTAAAGATCTTAAACATTTAACAAGACAATATAATAATATCAGAATTTTAGATTTTAACAGACCTGAGAAATTTCATCTTGAAAACAGCAAACTTTTTTTTAACGGAGGTTGGGGGAAGGTCAGCTCACATCTTAATGTTTCCGGAGCTAATAAATTCACTATAAAACTTCATAAAGGTTTAACTATATAACACTATAATAACAGCTTCTTTTCTATAATTCTTTTTCCTCTATTTATTGAATTGTATTTTGATCTTATAGAATATATAATTAATAAATGCTAAAAAGATGGAAAAAATCTGATATCTTTCTCGTATCACTGTTTATACTAACAAATATTTGCTTTCTTTTATGCAAGAAGGATATTTTTCTGGTTTTTTTATGGATATTGATTCTTTCCATTATCATAAGACTTCTTATAATTATTAAAAAGAAACTCTTCTGGAAGGTTAGGAACAGATTGATATTTTCAAGTCTTTTTATAGTTGTTACCCCTATTCTATTTCTTCTCATATTCTTTTTTATATTTATCAATGTAGTTATTGCCCAATACGGAATAACAATTGTTGATAATATTATGAACGACCGGATAAACAAACTTGAAATTGCAACCGAACCGTATTTTAATGCAAAGAACAATGATCAGATGATTGAACTTATTAAAAGAGCCGTTTTTCTTGATCGCGGAGTCGGTTTCCTGAATGTAGTTTTTTTTGAAAAAAGAAACAATAAATATTCAAGTTTTTTTAAATATCCCGCAAATTTTAATGAACAAAAAATTCTTCATCATAATTTCCGCGGTTATTTTCTACTTGAGAACAAACTATATCATGGAGTGTTTAAAACAAAAGGAGATAAGGCAATACTTTTTGCTACAACAATAAACCAGAAATTCTTAGATGAATTTTCCACAATAAGTGATTTTAAAGTTCAATTTCAGGACCCAAATAAAAGAATTGTTTTTAATCTTCCGAAATCCATTGAGGAAGGGGAATATGGCAACATAAAGGAAAAGACATTTTTCCTTCCTCATCTTCTCGAATACAAATATCTCGACTTTGATTCCATGAAAAATGGAAAAGCTATTGAGAAAAAAAGTTTTTTTCTACTAATGATAGATTATCAGAAAACTTTTGATAAAATTGAAGTTGTCAACTCCTCTACGCCGCAAACTTTTATTCGCAAACTGACCTATTTTATTATTTTTCTCTTCACTTTTTTTATTTTAATATCATTTTTTATCGGGTTCAGAATGATCAGAGTTGTGACAAAATCAATAAATCAACTTACCAAAGGAATAAATAAAATACGCAAAGGAGATTTTACAGCAAGAGTTAAAATAAGGTCGGGAGATGAGATACAATATCTTGGAGAATCATTCAATGAGATGGCAACAGGGATAGACAGACTCCTGAAAGAAGAGAAAGACAAGCACAGAATTCAGGAAGAGTTGAGGATAGCAAGATCAATTCAGTTAAAACTTCTTCCTCCCGAAACATTGATATCTCCGGAATTCGAACTTCAAGCAGCCAATATTCCCGCCACGGAAATTGCCGGGGATTTCTATGATTACAATTATATTAAGGAAGAATCTTTATCAATAGTAGTTGCTGATGTTTCCGGGAAAGGCACATCTGCGGCTTTCTATATGGCTGAATTAAAGGGATTGCTAAACTATTTACTGAAAAAAAATATCAGTCTCTCCTCTATTTTATCCGATTGTAATAACGCATTGATAGATTCCTTTGACAAAAAAACATTTATTACCGTTAATGTTGCAAGATTTAACTTGAAGGATAAATACTTCCATTTTGCCAGAGCCGGTCATACACAGGCAATACATTATATTAAAAAGGAAGGATCATGCATTGAACTTTATCCTGACGGTATGGCATTGGGACTTTCAAATTTTTCAAAAAACAAACTTGAAATTGTTAAAATTAAATTTGAAAAAGGCGATATCTTCATGATGTTTTCAGACGGTTTGACAGAGATAATGAATGTCAATGGAGAGATGTTTGGAACGGAAAGACTAAAAAAATTATTAGTTAAATCGGCAGCACAACCTTTAAATGATATTAAAGAAAAAATATTAAAATCGGGAATTGAATTTTCCAAATCAAAAAATCTTAGTGATGATCTCACTTTTATAATTTTAAGAATAAAATAATGTTTAGCGAACTCGAAAATATACTTGGATACAGCTTTAAAAATATAGACCTTTTAACAGAGGCAATTACTCATAAATCATTTAACGAAGGCAGAAGAAGACAGAATTTCCCGGATAATGAAAGGCTTGAATTTTTGGGAGATTCGATAATAAACCTTATTATAACGGAATATTTATTCAAACAATTTTCCAACCTTAAGGAAGGCGATCTTTCAAAACTTAAAGCTCATCTTGTTTCTACATCTTTTCTATATGAAATAGCAAATAAAGCAGGTCTCCAAAAATTCATTCAGTTGGGAAAAGGGGAAGAAAAAAATAACGGACGACAAAATAAAAGAATTATCGCATCACTTTTTGAAGCAATTTCAGGAGCTATATATCTTGACTCAAGTTTCAAAAAAGCATCTGCAATAATAATAAGATTCTTTTCCGAGTTTTTAAAAAATCATCTTGAAAAAATAACCAAAATAAATGATTATAAATCGGAACTTCAGGAAATCAGTCAAAGTAAAGGTATAGGAACTCCGGTTTATAAACTTATAAAAGAATCAGGAACACCTCCATACAAAATTTTTACTTCTGCCGTATTCATGGGAGATAAAAAGATAGGTTCGGGAACAGGGAAAAACAAAAGACAGTCCGAACAGAATGCAGCTTATGATGCTCTTAATAAAGGAGATGACCTCTTTGATTTTGAAAGACTTTCAGAGGTTTTTTTTCTAAAAAATGAGTAGTCGGATTTCGATTTATCAGTGATAAACGAACATTGGTATTGATCCGTCTTCAAGAACATTTCTTGAAGCATGACCAAAAAACAGTCGTGAAATCCCTTTAACTCCATATGCACCCATAACGATTGTTCTGATATTATTCTCTTTCGCAAACTTTATTATCTCATCTCTCGGCTTTCCTACCCTGCTTACCTTTTCAATCTTTAATCCATGCGAATCAAAATATTTTTGAACACTATTTAAAATCCTGTTCGATTCATCAATATCATCGTTTACATTTAATACATATATCTTTTTAAGCTTTTTATAGGATTTTGCATACCTGACATACATTTTCATTGCTTTTGCAGCGAATATGGATTCATCATAAGCAATAAGGACATCGCCTTTCCAGTTATTTAATTTCTGCGGCACTGCAAGTATAGGACAGACACTGGCTTCAAGAAGCTCCTGAAGTGTATCTCCGGGCTCGGGTGTTGTTTCAAAATGGAAAAAAGTTCTTGTACCTGTAATAATAAGATCTGAAGTTTTACCGAGTTGAATGATCTCCTCAACAGGATCTCCCGATTTTGTATAACTTTCAAACTTTACTTTTGCATCTTTGCACATTTCTTCAAAGTCTTCAATAAAATTCTTTATTTTCCCAAGTGCTTTATTTTTTTTATAATCACTTAAATGTTCAGCATAATAACTGGCTCCGATTCCGGCACCAATTACAGACTCTTCGATTTCCTCTTCATCCACAACTCCAAGTCCTACAACCGTACCACCATTATCCTCAACGATATCAATTGCTAATCTCGTAGCTACCTTTGAATAATCAGATCCGTCAAGCGGAACTAAAACTCTTCTTGCCATTTTTTCCTCCGAAACGTAATGATAATTATAATGGTTCTTTTTGTCAAGAAATATAACAAAAACTATTGCATTTTATACAATTTTTTACATTTTTTCGGATTCAGCCCATACTACCCTCTCTTCGCCACAGCGAATTCACCTTGTCGTGTTTCGAATTTCGAATTTCAGATTTAATCCGGGCTGACGCGAGGCCAGCCCCTACTTTTATCTTGTAATCTCTCCACTTACCACTATCCACTCACCACTAAGAACTTGTGAACTCCGGCTGACTCCTGACTCCTTGCTTCT
>Ga0256846_1000153_pt1 | contig 30564 bp, 30 predicted proteins | sample TevniametaG_FD_189098 | JGI IMG/M metagenome (GOLD analysis project Ga0256846, IMG submission 189098) | Tube worm associated microbial communities from hydrothermal vent at the East Pacific Rise, Pacific Ocean - Tevnia | ecosystem: Host-associated > Annelida > Integument > Unclassified ...
AAATTTCGCGTCACATTGCCGACCTTTTGTCAAGCAAAAAATGAATTTAACTCACTGATTTTAAATTTTTATATGCAATCTCTTAACCGGAAATTGCTGCTATTATTTATAATATTTAGGATATCAACAAGCCTCCGTCTTCAATCTGGTATCAATCTTGCTGAATACTGTTACAGCAAGATCCCACCCCGGGCGAGGAAGGCCCTGAATATGATTACACCCGTGCAGAAGGATGCCTGTGATGCAGACAAAATTGTTTATGTTTTTTCAGGTCGCGCTGCTGTCCGCCGTTATATGGCTCAGACAGATCAGCTGACAGAATGGCATGCAGCCGGTTCCGGCCGGCGCAATCCATGCGCGATGATATGCCGTTCCATGTATTGAAACGGAAAATATGGAGGTACCGCCATGACTGCCATCACCAAAAAGATCGCCGTTGTTGAAGACAACCATCTCTCCCGTAACCTGATCGTCGACACGCTCCTGAGTCTGGCCGACGTGGAGGTTTTTCCTTATGAAGACGGAGAAACCGCCTGGAAGGATCTGAGCAACGGCCATCCGGCCGATATGATCATTGCGGATGTGAATATGCCCCGGATGGACGGTCTGACGCTTTTGGGAAAAATAAAGGGCAGGGATGCCGGCAAACCGTGCATTATTATCTCGGGAAATGCGGGTTACGAAAACGCCGCCAGGGATCTGGGCGCCGATGATTTCCTGGCCAAACCCTTTGCCATCACGGAACTGTTGAAAGTGGTACAGCACATTTCCTGTTAATCCGGGAAAGTGCGAAAAGGGGCAGTGCCGGTGTCACGCCGGCCCCGGAAAACTTATTCCCCATCGCCAGCGGGATCCGCAGCGCTTTGACAGGGCCGCTAATCAGCTCAGATAATCAACCGCATTTTTAAATATGCGAATCCCGGTGACGGCATAATTTCCTTCAACTTTTTCCCGGTGACGGGCGGCCGCCTTTTGCCGGGTCCAGTCCGGATGGTTGGCCGGGTGGTGAAAAGCTTCGGGATGGGGCATCAGGCCAAAGATCCGGCCCGTGGCATCGCAGATCCCGGCGATATCGTCGACCGACCCGTTGGGATTGTCGGGAAACTGCCCCCCGGCGGGATGGCCGTCCGCCCGGGCGTACCGCATGACGATCTGGCCGCCGGCGGCCAGGCGGTCCATCACTTCAGCATCAGCATAAAATTTACCTTCTCCGTGCCGCACGGGCAATTCCACCTGACGGATACCCTGCGTAAAAACACAGGGGGACCCGGCACCGATACGCAGCCGCACCCACTGGTCTCTGAAATTTCCGCATTCGTTGTAAGTCAGCGCAACACGCCGATCCGCATACCGTCCGTCAAAGCCGGGTAACAGCCCCAGGTTGACGAGAACCTGAAATCCATTGCAGATGCCCAGCACCAGATGGCCCCGTTCGATGAACGAGAGCATCTGATCCCCGATATGGGTTTTCATCCGAACCGCCTGGATAACGCCGGCGCCATGGTCGTCGCCCCAGCTGAACCCGCCGATAAAAACCATGAGTTGGAAATCGGACAAACGAACACTGCCGTCAATCAGGGCATTGATATGCACCCGGGTGGCGGCTGCGCCCGCCAGTTCGCAGGCATGGGCCGTTTCCAGATCGCAATTCAACCCGTAACCGGTGAGTACCAGGGCCTTGATTTTGCTCATATCAAATCTCCAAAGGGACGTTTCCAGGCCGCCTTGAGCCGCGCGACCGGGGTATTGACGATGGGGGCCACATCCGCGGTGGCCGTGTCCGGATCCGGATTGATCCCCAGGATCCGCAGGTCCGGCGCTTCCGTGACCTCACCAATGGCCGCCACGGGATGGCCCTCGAAAAGCGCCTCGAAAACCGATTGATCCGCCGGGTGGACCGTGGCGACAAACCGGCCCGCGGACTCGGAAAAGAGAACATGGTCGTCCCGGATATCGCCGGCCACGGGCACGCGGGACAGATCCACCGACAGCCCGCAGCCGCCGGCCATGGCAACCAGCGCCAGATGTACGCCAAGCCCCCCGGCGTAAACACCGTGCAGCGATGACACCTGATGCTGTTTGACCGCCCGGGCGATACAGCGGTAAAGCGACATGGATTCTTTAAGGCGCACCTGCGGGACATTCCGGCCGATATATCCAAAATGCGCGTAATACTCCGAGCCGCCCAGTTCGCTGCGGGTGCGGCCGAGGACATAAACCAGATCGCCCGGGGTTTTGGCATCCATGCTCACGCAGCAATTGATATCCGGCACCACCGAAATCGCCGCGAACTGCAGGGTTTCCGGGGCCGAAACCTTGTGCATCTCGCCATAACGGCCGGGAAGGTGGCCGTCAACGTACATGCTGTCTTTTCCCGAAAGAAGCGGGATTTCATACGCCAGGCAGGTTTCCCTGAGGGCCCGGCAGGCGCGTACCAGCTGGGCGGCTTTAAATTTTCCATCCGGGTTGTCCTGGGGATGATACGCAATAGTGGGCCAGCAGAAGTTATCCACGCCGCCGATGTGCCCGGGATCGCCCCCCACCGCAATGACACGGCGCACGGCTTCGTCAATGGTACAGGCCGTCATGTGCCAGGCATCGATGGCCGAATAGGCGGGCAGCAGGGCCTGGGAAAAGGCCAGGCCCCTGTCCGACATCAGCACCGGACGGATCACGGCCGCATCGCTCGGCACATCCCGGTCTGCGCCCACCAGGGGCTTGATGATACTGGTTCCCTGAACTTCGTGGTCGTACTGCCGGGAAATCCATTCCGTGGATACAATATTCGGCCGGGCCAGCAGGTCTTCGAGAAGCGCCGAGGCATCTGTGGGCGGACCGAGTACCGGTTCCGTCAGGCCCCGCTGTGCCGGTGAATGCCAGACCGCGTCGAATTCCCACTGGGGGAATCCGGATTCGAGCAGATCCATATCCACATAGGCGCAGGTGTTGCCCTTGTATCGGATATGCAGCTTGCCCGAATCGGTATAGCGGCCGATCACATGGCTTTCCACCGCGTGACGGGCGGAAAGCGACATAAAACGATCCAGGTCTTCCGGCCGGATCGCGACGGTCATCCGTTCCTGGGATTCCGAGACCCAGATTTCCCATTGATCGAGACCATCGTACTTGAGCGGCACCTGGTCAAGATCGATTTCGCAGCCATTGGAAAACCGGGCGGATTCTCCCACCGACGAAGACAGCCCGCCGCCGCCGTTATCGGTGATAAATTGAATCAGCCCCGCATCCCGGGCCTCTAACAGAAAATCGTGCATCTTTTTCTGGGTGTACGGATCGCCGATCTGAACATGCCCGGCCGGCGTGTTGGCTGAAAAGCTCTCCGATGAGGCGGTAACCCCGTGGATGCCGTCCTTACCGACCCGGCCACCGCACATGATGGCTAATTCTCCGGGCGATGTGACTTTTTCGTGGGAGGGCGTCCCGGCGGTCATCGCCGGCATGAGCCCCACTGCCGTAACAAACACCAGGCATTTGCCGAGATAGCCGGGGTTGAAAGTGACCTGCCCGAAGGTCGTGGGGATACCACTTTTGTTGCCGCCGTCCCGCACGCCTTCAATGACGCCATCGAGCAGCCGCCGGGGCGAAAGCCGCGGATGGAGCGGACCGGCATAATCCCGGGGGCCCACACAATATCCGTAGCCGCCCATAATGAGCCGCGCCCCCTTGCCGGTACCCAGCGGATCCCGATAGACACCGACAATCCCGGTAATAGCGCCGCCGTAGGCTTCCATGTTGGACGGCGAGTTGTGGGTTTCTCCGGTAATGGCATAAAAGTGATCGTCATCAAACCGGCCGACGCCGGCATTGTCCCACAGGACCGACACCACCCAGCTTTTCTTTTTCTGCAGCGCCAGGGTCGGGGCCTGAATATAGGTTTTAAAGAGGTTGTCCTCGATCTTTTCGGCGCCGGTTTCCGCATCCACGTAGCGAAACTTCCCCTGAAAAGTGTTGTGATTGCAGTGGTCACTGCGCCCCTGGGAGATATACTCCAGTTCAACGTCGGTCGGGTCGTCCAGCCCCACCTGTTTCCGTTCGGCCTGTACTTTCGGATCGTTGAAATAGGCCCGGATGACGGGAATATCCCTGGCGCTCAGGGCCAGGTTCCGTGCATCGCTCAACTGCTGGAGCACGGCATCGCTGTCCACGGACAGGGTCCGGACTGTCGGGCGGTGGTCGAGGACGACTTTGGGCAGGATCAACCCGATCCCATCGGCCGCCGACCATTGCGCCGGCAGAAAAACACGCCACTGCTGGATGATATCATTGGCGAGCAGCTCGCCGGCAATCTGATCCATGCCTGCCGGCGTAACGCCCCTGCCGCCAAGACAATACCGTTTGGAAGTGTATATCGCTTCACCCGGATCAAACCGGACGCCCAGTACATCCGCCACCGCTTCAGCCGCCGTATCTCCGGCATTATCCTTGACGCCGGGACGGAATCCCACCCAGACACAGCCGTCAAAAGGAATATCCAGCGGCTGGAAGGATGATATCTGGGTCACGGGGTTGGTAAAAATTTCCATCCGGATGGTATCCAGCTGGGCCGGGGTCAGTTTTTTATCGATCGTGACCACCTGCACCGTTCGGACCGAATCGATAACAATCCCGAAATAGTCGCGCGCCTTCCGCCGGATGCTTTCCCCTTCCGCATCGACCAGTGTTTCTTTCATTGTAATTTCAAGCCGGTATGCCATAGATTTTTCTCTTTTCCTCCCCGCTGATGCCTGCATTGGATCAGGCACGCATCCTTAATTGTTCCCCGTTGGCGTCCAACCGGTGATCAGGTTGGAGATATCATTGTAAAAGACGAGAACCATCAGCAGAATAAGCAGAAAAATACCCGCCTGCTGAGCCAGCTCGCGAACGCGGATGCTCACCGGCCGCCGCATGACCAGCTCGATGAGATAAAAAAGAAGGTGCCCCCCGTCGAGAACGGGAATCGGCAGAAAATTTAATATCGCCAGGTTGATGCTGAGCAGCGCAATAAAGGAAATCAGGCTGACCGCCCCCTGGCGGGCCTGCTGGCCGGCCATTTTGGCAATTGCCACCGGGCCCCCAAGATTGCGGGAAGAGATCTTGCCCTCGATCATTTTCACCACGCTGAGGATCGTCATCTTGATGATTCGGCCGGTCTGCATCACTCCCTGGGTCAGCGCGCCCGCCAGGCCGAATTCTTTGACAAAGACATCCCCGGCAGAGGAAATACCGATCACATATCGCTGGACGTCTTCACCGAAAATGTTCTTGTCCGCGATCCGGGTCGGCTCGATTTTATAGGTATGCGTTTCTCCCTCCCGCCGGACCGTCACGGCCAGCGGACGGCCGTCGCTGGCCGAAATCAATTCGGCCATGTGGGTCCAGTCATCGACAGGTACCCCGTCAATGGCCACCACTTCATCTCCGGCGCGGAGCCCGCTGTTCATGGCCGGCGAATCGGGCCGGATTTCGCCGATATTCGGCTTGAGGATGTACAGGCCCACGGCGAAATTCAGGATGAAAAAAATCAGAACCGCCAGAAACAGGTTGAACCCCGGGCCGGCGGCAACGATGAGAATCCTTTTCCAGACCGGCTTATGGGTAAATGACAGCGGTATCATCTCGTCGGGGATATCGGCATCAGGCTCCTCGCCCACCATCTTGACATACCCGCCCAGGGGGACGGCCGAGATGCGGTAGTCGGTCAGACCGACTTTCTTTCCGAAAATCCGTGGCCCGAATCCCAGGGAAAATTTTTCAACCCCCACGCCGCACAGCCGGGCCACGATAAAATGCCCGAATTCGTGGACGAAAACCAGGACTCCCAATACAATCACAAATGCAAAGAGGCTGTTCATAAGATCGATATCTTTTTTAAAAGGTCAACGATGAATCAGAGATAAACCGATCCGCCTGCGCCCGGGCCCAGGTATCGGCAGCCACGATATCTTCCAGCGCCGGATCGGCCACCCACGCATGCGCATCCATCACGTTTTCAATCAATTCCGGGATGGCGGTAAAACCGATCTGGCCATCCAGAAAGGCGTAAACCGCTATTTCATTGGCCGCATTCAATACGGCCGGCAGCGTGCCGGCCGCTGTTCCCGCGGCTCTGGCCAGTTGCAGGCAGCGAAATTTTTCCATGTCCGGCGGTTCGAATGTCAATCTGGCCAAAGCGGCAAAATCGGGCGCCGGCTGGCCGATATCGAGGCGTTCCGGATCGGACAGCGCAAATGCAATGGCCCCTTTCATGTCGGGCACCCCGAGCTGGGCGATCACGGCGCCATCCTTGAAGGCGACCATGGAATGGATAATGCTCTGGGGATGAATCACCACTTCGATCGTTTCAAGCGGCACGTCAAAAAGCCATCGGGCTTCGATAATTTCCAGCCCTTTATTCATCAGCGTGGCAGAATCAATGGTAATCTTGCGTCCCATTTCCCAGTTGGGATGATTGAGGGCGTCATCGACCGTGACCGTGGCAAAATCTCCGGCCGGCCGCGTCCGGAAGGGGCCGCCGGATCCGGTCAGCAGGATCCGCGCCAGATCTTCCCGCCGGTTGCCGGCCAGACATTGAAAGATGGCGCTGTGCTCGCTGTCAATGGGCGTAATGGCCACCCCCCGCGCCGCCGCCCGCGCCATCACCACCTGTCCGGCCATGACCAGGGTTTCTTTATTGGCCAGGGCAATCGGCTTGTCCGCCTCAATGGCGGCCAGTGTCGGCGGCAGGCCCGCCGCGCCCACCACCGCGGTGACAACCAGGTCGATATCAGCCAGCGTCGCCGCCCGGCACAGCCCGGCGTCACCGCAGACAATCTCGACACGAATGTCCGGGGGCAGCAGGGCCGCCAGTTCGTCGGCGCCGCGTTCATTGCCCACGGCCGCCACCGCGGGCAGATATTTTTCAACCTGCGCGGCCAGGCGCGCCATATTCCGGTGAGCCGACAGGGCGCCGATGGTGAACCGGTCGGGAAACCGATCGACAATTTTCAGCACGTTTCGGCCGATGGACCCCGTGGCCCCCAAAACTGTCAGTCTCTTAGGCGGCATCTGAATCCCTGTCCGATGCCGTCCGGCCTGTCGGCGTCGCTTTCATGTTACACATGTCCCATCACAATAAAAATCCACGCCACTGGAATGGCGAAAAGAAGGGCATCAATCCGATCCAGAATCCCGCCATGTCCCGGCAGGATGCCGCCGGAATCCTTGATCCCGACCCGGCGTTTCAGGACAGATTCAAACAAATCGCCGATCTGACCCACGGCCCCGATAATAACCGCCATGAGCAATACCTGGATCCATCCGGCATCCCGGAGAAAAAAGAGTTTTAAAACAATACCGGTCAGCGCATTGGCCGCCAGCCCGCCCAGTGCGCCCTCGATCGTCTTTTTCGGGCTGACCGACGGGCAGAGCTTATGTTTGCCCAGGCAGGAGCCGGTATAGTAGGCGGCGGTATCCCCGCCGAAGATAATCACCAGAATGGCAATCACCCAGAAGCATCCCGTCTGTCCGCCCCGGATGAGAACAATCATCCCCAGCGGGAGACCGATATATACAATACCCAGTATCTGACGGGCGATCACATCGGGGATATCCGGATCCGATTTAAAACGCCGCAGGGCAATCATGGCACAGCCGATGAGCCCGGCAAAGGCGGTAAACACCATCATCTCCGCGGACAGGCGGCCGGCGGCAACAACCATACCGGCAACCGTCAGATACCCGATGAAAGTGATCACCCGGAATTGTCCCGTTTGCGACGGCGGCGTATTGATCCGCCCGTATTCCCACAGGGATACGACCGCGGCAACCGCCACAAAAATACAAAAAAACCATATATTCTCAAGGGCAATGAGAAGGACAAGCAGCGGGGCGGCAATCAGACCGGTAATCCAGCGCGTTGAATGCATAGCAGACCCTTTTGGAATCGGGTTAACAGATCAGACGGCCTCCGTCCGGCCAAAACGCCGTTCCCGTTGTCGATAGGCGTCTAAAATGGACAGATATTCTTCCCTGGTAAAATCCGGCCACAACGTATCCGTCACAAACAGTTCGCTGTAGGCAATCTGCCACAACAGAAAATTGCTGATGCGCATTTCACCGCTGGTCCGGATCAGCAGATCCGGATCCGGTAATCCGGCCGTGTACAGATGGGATGCAATCTGTTTTTCATCAATGTCATCGGGAGCCAACTGGCCCGCCACTGCCTGGGCGGCCAGGTGCTGCACCATGCGGACGATTTCGCCCCGGGCACCGTAGCTCAGGGCCAGATTCAGCTGCATGCCATCGTTTTCAGCCGTCCGGCGACGCACCTTTTCGAGAATATCCCGCACGTCGGCCGGCAGGCGGTCGATTTCTCCGATTGCATCCAGGCGGATATTGTTTTCCAGCAGTTCTGCTTCTTCGTTTTTCAAAAATTTTTTGAGCAGGTGCATCAGTGCCCGGATTTCCTTTTGGGGCCGCTGCCAGTTTTCAGTTGAAAACGCGTACAGCGTCAGGACCCGGATGCCGATTTTCCGACTGGCCCGGACAATCGTGCGGACCGTTTCAGCCCCCTGTTCATGTCCTTTGACGCGCATCCAGGAGCGTTTTTTCGCCCAGCGGCCATTGCCGTCCATGATAATCGCCACATGGTCGGGAACAGGCAGCCGGTGGCGGTCGGAAAGACCCGGGGAAGATGAATCGGATTTAGAACTCAAGGATTTCTTTCTCTTTTTCCTGGTAAATCCTGTCAATCATTTGAATGTGCTCATCGGTGATTTTCTGAATCCGGTCCTGGGCCTTAAACGCATCATCTTCGGAAATATCGCCATCTTTCTTCATGCTCTTGGTCATGTCATTGGCATCCCGACGCACGTTACGCACCCCGACCTTGTGATCCTCGCACATCTGATGAACGACCTTGACCAGTTCCTTGCGGCGTTCTTCGGTGAGGGGCGGAATTGAAATCCGGATCAACTTGCCATCGGACGAAGGGGTCAGCCCCAGGCTGGATGCCAGAATGGCTTTTTCGATAGTCTTGATGACCGACGCATCCCATGGCTGAATGGTAATCAGGCGGCTTTCCGGCACCGCCAGGCTCGCCATTTGATCCAGTGGCGTGGGGGTGCCGTAGTAGTCCACCCGGATACCGTCAAGAAGGGATAGCGATGCCCGGCCCGTCCGCACACGATCCAGCTCTTTTTTTAATGATTGAACGGCCTTGCCCATGTCTGACGTGGTTTCCTGATACAGGTCGTTTAACATTGAAGGTTCCTCGCTGATTCGTTAATGGCTGATTCGCTTTACAAATTGTCAATTTTCGTACCGACGGGGTCTCCGCAAATCACCCGCCGGATATTACCGGCAGTATTGAGATTAAAAACAACCAGTGGCAGCCGGTTTTCCATCGACAGGGAAATGGCGGTGAGGTCCATCACTTTCAGTTGTTTTTCGAGAACTTCCATATACGATATTTGACGGATCAGGACGGCATCGGCATTTTTTTCCGGATCCCTGTCGTACACGCCATCCACTTTGGTCGCCTTTAAAAAAATATCGGCATGGATTTCATTGGCCCGCAATGCTGCCGCCGTATCCGTGGTAAAATAGGGGTTCCCCGTACCGGCGCCAAATATAACCACCCGGTTTTTCTCCAGATGCCGTACAGCCCGGCGCAGAATGTACGGTTCGGCCACTTCATGCATGGTAATCGCCGTCTGTACCCGCGTGGTCATGCCCTTTTTTTCCAGGGCATCCTGGAGGGCAAGACTGTTGATTACCGTGGCCAGCATGCCCATATGATCCGCCGAAGCCCGGTCCATGCCAAAGGAGCTGGCCGCAATGCCGCGGAATATGTTACCGCCGCCCACCACCAGGGCTACCTGAACCCCCAGCTTCCAGACACTTTTAACCTCATCGGCCACGTATCGGATCGTTTCGGGATCAATACCGAAGCCCTGATTTCCCATCAGGGCCTCGCCGCTCAATTTGAGCATCACCCGATTGTATTTAGGCGTTGTCACAGAGCTTAAGCCTCCCCCACCTGAAAACGGACAAAGCGTTTAATGGATATATTTTCCCCGATCTTGGCAATCAATTCGTTGAGCAGATCCGCAACGGTTTTATCGGGGTCCTTTACAAACGGCTGTTCCATCAGGCAATTGTCCTTATAAAATTTCTTGATTTTGCCCTCGGCAATTTTCGCGACAATATTTTCCGGTTTCCCCATTTCCAGGGCCTGGCTCTTATATATTTCCAGCTCCTTTTCAACGGTTTCAGCCGGCACATCCTGCGCGGAAATCCCCATGGGGTTAATCGCGGCGATATGCATGGCAATGTTCCTGGCAAAGGCAATGAAATCTTCATTCTTGGCGACGAAATCGGTTTCGCAGCCGACTTCAACCATGACGCCCAGTTTGCCGCCCATGTGAATATAGGTCTGGATCGTTCCTTCGGACAACGCCCGGCCGGAACGTTTGGCCGCCGTGGCAATTCCCTTTTTACGCAGATATTCAACAGCCTTGTCGATATCTCCATTGCTTTCAACCAGGGCCTTTTTACAATCCATCATCCCGGCGCCGGATTTTTCTCTGAGTTGCTTGACCATTGCAGCGCTGATATTAGCCATTATGCTATCTCCTAACTATTTTATATATAAATGTTATTTATTCATATCGGGCTTTTCGGCCCGGCCCCGCAAAACTATATTTCCCGAAATAAATTCTTTTTCAGCCTATTCCCCGGGGGCCGGTTCTGCGGCCGGGGCGTCCGGTGTATCCGCCACGGCTTCGGCCCTGGGCGGTGCCGTTCGTTTAATCACCTCGACCACGGGACCTTTTCCACCTTCGGAGATCACCTTGCGTTCGCCCGGCTTCAGATCGGCGCTGGCCGCGGCCACTTCGCTTTTCTCTTCTTCCAGAGCCTTATCGGCAGCGGCCTGTTCCTTTTCCGCCAGATATTCCTTACCTTTAACACAGGCATCGGCAATGCGGGCAGTCAGCAGGCGGATGGCCCGGATCGCATCATCATTTCCGGGAATGACATAATCGATCGGGTCCGGATCGCAATTGGTATCGACAAGGGCAACCACCGGAATATTCAGGCGGCGGGCTTCGTTCACCGCAATATTTTCATTTTTGGGATCAATGATAAAAATGGCGCCGGGCAGCCGGGACATATTCCGAATCCCGCCCAGGTTGGCATCCAGTTTCCGTTTTTCTTTTCCCAGAAGCAGCGCTTCTTTTTTGGTGTACAGGTTGATGGAACCGTCATTCTCGATATCGTTCAGATGGTTCAGCCGGTTGATACTCTTTTTAATGGTCTGAAAATTGGTCAGCATCCCGCCGAGCCAGCGATTATGCACATAGAACATCTCGCAGCGGTTGGCTTCTTCGTAAATCGCCTCCCGGGCCTGTTTTTTGGTGCCCACAAAGAGGACGGATTTGCCTTCGGAAACGGTCTTGACGATAAAATCAAAGGCAGCGTTGAACATGTGCATGGTCTGCTGCAGGTCAACGATGTAAATCCCGTTGCGTGCGCCGAAAATATACGGTTTCATTTTGGGATTCCAGCGTTTGGTTTGATGACCGAAATGAACACCGGATTCCAGCATTTCTCTCATGGTAATGTGTGTTGCCATTTTTTCTCCTTAAATTAATGTTGGGTTGTCATCCTCCGCCTTCTTCACCCCCGGTGCGACCCCGCCTGATCGGGAGGGCACCCGTCACCGCAGTCCAAAGGCGTGCGAATTATTAATCGGATTTATGTACCAAGCCGCATAAATGAATGCAAGTCTTTTCCACCTTAATTTTTCAATTTCATCCGGGCAACACGCGGCAAGCCGCTGAAATCATTTTCAACGGCCAGCGCCCCGTATACTTTCCGGTGGCGGGCCATCGCCAGAACCGCTTCCGCCTGATCATACCCGATTTCCAATATCAACGTGCCGCCCGGCTTCAGAAAACCGGGCGCTGCGGTGATAATGTGGCGCAGGCAGGCCAACCCGTCCGGACCGCCGTCCAGCGCTGTGCGCGGCTCATACCGGGCCACCTCGGGCTGCAGCCCGTCAATTTCACCGGCCCGGACATACGGCGGATTGGAAACAATCAGATCGAAACGGCTGCCGGTGGCGTCCAGGCAGGCAAACCAGTCGCCACAGATGAACCGGACATCCGCCGCCAGACCCTGACGAACGGCGTTCCTTTGAGCCAGCCGGACGGCTGCCGGCTGACGGTCCAGAGCCACATACCAGTGGCCCGGGCGTTCCTTGGCCAGCGCCAGGATAATGGCGCCGGATCCGGTTCCCAGATCGAGAATTCTGCAGGGCTGCCCGTCCCCCGCTTCGGGGATCTCGTCCAGAGCCAGTTCAACAAGACATTCCGTCTCCGGCCGGGGGATCAGCACCTGTTGGTTGACGTCCAGGGGCATCGACCAGAATTCCCTCTGCCCGGTAATATACGCCACCGGTTCCCGGCGCGCCCGGCGACGGATCGCTTCCCGGTACCGGGCCAGCTCCGATACCGCCATCGGCTGGTCGTACCGCAGATAGAGATCAATTCGAGTAATATCGAGGATATGCGCCAGCAGGATTTCCGCCGTGGACCGCGGGCTGTCAATCCCGCGGGATTCAAAATACGCCGTCGTCCACTGAACCAGTTTTAAAATGGTCCAGGTGTCAGGTGGCGGGTGGCTGGGCGTGGGAATCTGTTTCGGCATGTTGCAGCGCCTGGGCCTGATGATGGGCAATGAGCGGATCGATCACTTCATCGATGTCGCCCTGAAGAATAGCGTCCAGTTTATACAGGGTTAAACCGATCCGGTGCTCGGTCACCCGCCCCTGGGGAAAATTATAGGTGCGGATTCGGCCGCTCCGGTCTCCGCTGCCGATCTGGCTTTTCCGCTCTGACGCGCGCTTTTCGTTTTCTTCCTGAATTTTCTGGTCCAGCAGGCGCGCCCGCAACACCTTCAGGGCCTTGGCCCGGTTTTTAATCTGGGATTTTTCATCCTGACAGGTTACGACGAGCCCGGTGGGCAGATGGGTTAACCGCACGGCCGAATCCGTGGTATTGACGCTCTGGCCACCCGGTCCCGTGGACCGGTAAACGTCCACTTTGATATCTCCCGGGTCGATGTGAATGTCCACCTCTTCAGCCTCGGGCAGGACGGCCACCGTGACAGCCGATGTATGGATTCTTCCCTGGGTTTCCGTCACGGGGACCCGCTGCACGCGGTGGGTCCCGCTTTCGTATTTAAACCGGCTGTACACGCCCCGGCCCTGAATCATGACAATCACTTCTTTAAATCCCCCCACGCCGGTGGCATTGGCGCTCATCAATTCCACTTTCCAGTTCTTGCTTTCGGCGTAGCGAGTATACATCCGGAACAGATCAGCGGCAAAAAGCGCCGCTTCATCCCCCCCGGTGCCCGCGCGGATTTCAAGAATGACATTCCTGCCGTCATTGGGGTCTTTCGGGACAAGATGCTTTTTCAAAGCTTCGGTCAAACGCTGCGATTCTTTTTCGAGCCGGGCAATTTCTTCCCTGGCCAGGGTCCGCATCTCTTCGTCGTCTTCGTCAAGCAGCTCCCGGCTGTCAGCCAGATCCTGTTCGATCCGTAAAAGGGACCGGTACACATCGACAACCGGCGCCATCTCGGCATGCTCCTGGCTGTACTTTTTGTAGGCCGCCCGATCCTGAACGATTTTTGGATCGCTTAACCGGGCTTCAATCTCTACAAAACGTTCTTCGACGCCCCTTAGTTTTTCAAACATATGGATTCGCTGTTTATTGCCTGACGATGGGGTTATGGCCCGCAAATACGGGAGATCCACTTTTTTGCCAAAAAAAACCGGCTGGTCTTCCCTGCATCGGGTCACGACCAGCCGGAAAAAAAGTTACTGGGCTTGTTTTTGAAATTTGGCGTATTTTCTTCTGAATCGTTCAATACGGCCGGCCGAATCAACCAGTTTCTGCTTGCCGGTAAAAAACGGATGGCACTTGGAACAAATTTCAATACGGATATCCTTTTTGGTTGACCCCACTTCGATTACATTGCCACAGGCGCATGTAACCGTGGTGTCAAAAAAATCCGGGTGAATGTCAGCTTTCATTTTTCCTCCGTGAAAATATTAATTTCCAGCGCTTCATTAATTTGCGCTATTCTATTGAAGATTGCATCCGGCTGTCAAGTATTGATCGCTGCCGGGCCGATGGCCGCTGCAAACTTCAGGCATTCATCGATTCTAGAAATTCACTGTTGGTCTGTGTGGCATGCATTTTTTCCAGCATGAACTCCATGGCATCCACGGGGTTGAGCGTAGACAGCAGCTTTCTCAGTATCCATACCCGGTTCAGCACCTGTGTTTCCATAAGCAGCTCTTCCTTCCGGGTGCCTGATTTCTTGATATCAAAAGCAGGAAAGACCCGTTTGTCCGCCAGGCGCCGGTCCAGCTGGATCTCCATATTTCCCGTCCCCTTGAATTCTTCAAAAATCACCTCATCCATGCGACTGCCCGTATCGATCAGGGCCGTGGCAATAATGGTGAGACTGCCGCCTTCTTCAATATTTCGCGCAGCCCCGAAAAACCGTTTGGGACGCTGCAGGGCATTGGAATCCACGCCGCCGGAAAGGATTTTGCCGCTGGGCGGCATCACCGAGTTGTAGGCCCGGGCCAGACGGGTAATACTGTCGAGCAGGATGACCACATCTTTTTTATGCTCGACCAGCCGTTTGGCCTTTTCGATGACCATTTCCGCCACCTGGACGTGCCTTTCGGCCGGCTCGTCAAAAGTCGAGCTGATCACTTCGGCATCCACTGTCCGCTGCATATCGGTGACTTCTTCCGGCCGTTCATCGATTAAAAGGACAAAAGGAACGATCTGCTTGTTGCTTTCAATCATCGCATTGGCGATATTCTGCAGCAGCATCGTCTTCCCGGACCGCGGCGGCGACACAATGAGCCCGCGCTGGCCAAACCCGATGGGAATCATCAAATCCATAATCCGGGTGGAAAAATTGCCCGGATCGGTCTCAAGGGTAATTTTTCGATCCGGATAAAGCGGCGTGAGGTTATCGAAGAGAATCTTGTCCCGGGCGGCATTCGGATTTTCGTAGTTGATGGCTTCGACCTTTAACAGCGCAAAATACCGTTCAGATTCCTTGGGCTGCCGGATCTGGCCGGATACCGTATCCCCGGTCCGCAGGTTGAACCGGCGAATCTGAGACGGTGAGACATAGATATCGTCCGGTCCGGGCAGATAATTGGAATTCGGTGCCCGCAGAAAGCCAAACCCGTCCGGCAGAATCTCCAGCGTCCCCTCTCCGTAGATCATGCCGTCTTTTTCGATCTGGCTCTGCAGAAGGGCGAAGATGAGCTCCTGCTTGCGCATACCGGCGGCTCCTTCGATTTTCAGCTTTTTGGCCATCTGCGCCAGTTCTTTGATTTTTTTTTCTTTCAATTCAGTAATGTTCATGCATGTTTCTCCTGGTTTTGAATCTTCCGGGTTTTTATCGTGCGGGTTTTTTCCACGGCCAAATAAAACATCTTCGAGATCAGGGCCATTATTCCTGTTATTTTCACTTCCCACCCGCAGCGCCATGAATTGGGGACCGGCAAGCCTTATTCAATTTTCATGCAGGTGAACGGATATCGGAGTAATCGGTTGTCAAACGGCTTAATGTCAGAAAATTATGGAAACTCACCTGGATTGTCGATTTGGGGGAATTAAAATTATGCTGTGTATTTAATATTTGGAAACGGTGTCTGCTCCGTGGACAAAGGTATTTTCTTTCTGCTATGCTTAGTTAATATAAACCGATTTTGCTGATGTCAAGGGATTTTCGGTCAAAAAACCGTGGAAACAATATGGCGCCCTGACCTTTGCCCCTGATTTTCACCAGATCACCCGGTCTTTTTAGCACCATTATCCGGGAATACAAAGACCTGAAAAAATTAAACCCAAAGGAGTTACCGATATGCCGGACCACTCCCACGACTTTGTGGAAACATACGACGGGCTGGTTGGATATGGGCTTGACCGTTCCATCAATGAAAAAACCGTGCTCTATTATCTGCAGAAGTTTTCCGATGATGCACTGATGGAAAAGCTCATCCCCCGCCTGAGCGATGGCGAGCTGGACACGTTGTTTGCCACCGTCTCGCAGATAATGAAACAGCATTTGTCCGAGAATGAATACCATCGCCTTTTTTTAAAGGACAAGGGACACGGTCACGAATCTCATTGATCTTTGCGGCGATTCATCCTATGAGTCTTCCGGATTACAGGCTGCCGAATGACACTGACTGAGCAGAAAGACCAGCGAAAACAGCCCGAATCCAGCCCATGACAGAACAATATATAACCATTTGTTATTTAAATATAGATACGCACTCAAATTTTCGGCCAGACAAAGGAACCCCCACAATGCGCATACTCATTACCGGCGGCGCCGGATTCATCGGCTCCCATTTAACCCAGGCCTGCCTCCAGCGTGGAGACGAAGTTTACATTATCGATGATCTTTCCACGGGCAGCATGGACAATCTTGCACCCTTTCAGGCAGACCCCCGGTATAAAGACCGGCTGTTTGTCATTGTTGATTCGATCCTGAACACAGAGCCGATTCTCGAGCTGATCGGCACCTGTGACGTGGTATTTCACCTGGCCGCCGCGGTCGGCGTCCGCTATATTCTGGAAAACCCGCTGGAATCGATCCGGACCAATATCCAGGGAACCGAAAAAATACTGAAATTGTGCGATAAATTCAAGAAAAAGATCCTCATTGCCTCCACATCCGAGGTATACGGCAAGCACCTGCATGCCCCGCTGGTGGAAACGGATAATATCATTTACGGGCCGTCCAGCAAGTTCCGCTGGAGCTATGCGGCCGCCAAGCTGATGGATGAATTTACCGCGCTGGCCTATCACCGCACCAACGGGCTGCCGGCCATTATCGCCCGGTTGTTTAACACGGTCGGCCCCCGGCAGACGGGCGCGTATGGCATGGTCATTCCCCGGTTTGTCACCCAGGCGCTCACCGGCCAGCCGATCAGTGTGTATGGCGACGGTAAGCAGACCCGGACATTTACCTATGTGGCCGACGTCGTGCAGGCTTTAATGGCCCTGATGGACCACGCGGGCGCGCCGGGCGAGGTTTTCAATATCGGCGGCACCGAAGAAGTCAGCATGCTGGCCCTGGCCGAAAAAATCATCACACTGACCGGGTCGGATTCCCCCATCACGTTCATTCCATATGCCGAGGCGTTTGGAAAAGATTTTGAAGATATGCAGCGGCGGGTGCCGGGTATCGACAAGATTCAGCAGCTGATTGGATTTGAGCCGGTCACCGGACTTGAAGAAATATTGACCTCCGTTATCGAAGACCGGAAAAAGCATCTGGCCGCACCGGCAACAGCGTAAGCCGGGCGGCTGTCATACCTTGCCGAAATCATCCGGGTCCAGGCTTTCCAGATATTCGGCCCATTTTTTACCATCTTCGCTCTGGTCGGCCATGTCCGCCTTGTCACCCAGGGTCATCTGGGATTTGGCGATCACACTTTCATCAAGAAATATCGGCGCGTTAAATCTCAATGCAATGGCAATGGCATCGCTCGGGCGAGCATCGATGCTGAACGTCCGGTCGTCCGAGAGAAAATAAATCTGCGCGTAATACGTATTATGGCGAATGTCGCAGATTTCGACCTTGGATACGATAATCCCCATCCGTTCGGAGACATTTTTGAACAGATCGTGGGTCATGGGACGGTCAAAATTGACTTTTTTCAGCGCCGAGGCAATGGACGTGGCTTCCAGCAGCCCGATCCAGATGGGAACCGCCTGGTCGGTTTTTTCGGATTTCAAGATGATAATCGGCGTATTCGACTCCGGGTCCATGGTCAGCCCGGCAATAATGGCGCGATGCAGCATGATAATTTCCTTTTTTTTAACTGCCGGTTATAACAGGGCATTTCCCAGCAGGGAATGCAGCAGCCCCTTTTCAATCCCCACCGCCACCTCCCGGCCGACCCATTGTTGCCGATCTGCCGCAGTCGTCCCGGGAATACTGAAATTGACGATCTGATTACCCGGCGCCCGTCCCGTCCACTGGACGGCCCCCGCAGGAGAGTGCCGGCTGACCCCCTCCACCAGCACGATCTGCCGCGTCCCTTCCAGCGCACGGTTTTTCGAAAGTGTTATCCCCTCCTGAACGGCGAACAGGGCCTGCAGCCGGCGGGACTTCTCCGCCTCCGGCACCTTGTCCGGATAGTCTCGCGCCCGGGCATTGGGCCGATCGGAATATTTGAAGGCAAACAGGCCGTCAAACCGGATCGTTTCGATCAGATCCAGGGTCATCTGGAAATCGGCTTCGGTTTCACCGGGAAATCCGGCGATAATATCGGAAGTCACGGCAATATCCGGACATTTTTCCCGCAGGCGCGCCACCCGGTCGATATATATTTCCCGGGTATACCGCCGGTGCATCCGCCTTAGAACCGTGTTGGCGCCCGACTGAACGGGCAGATGAATATGCGGGCAGAGTTTTTTCAGGCCGGCAAAGGCATCGATCAGCGCGTCGGATAAATCCTTGGGGTGCGACGTTGTAAACCGGATACGCGCCAGCCCCGCAATCGCATCCACCTGCGCCAGCAGTTCGGCAAAGGATATCAGCCCTTCCTTGTTGCCGTAACTGTTGACATTCTGGCCCAACAGGGTCACTTCCCGGACGCCGGCTGCCACCAGGTCCCTGATTTCGGTGATAATCTCATCCGGCGGGCGGCTCGTTTCCCTTCCCCGGACATAGGGCACCACGCAATACGTGCAGAAATTATCACACCCGCGCATGATGGTAACAAACCGGCTGATCTCCTCATGGCCGGCGTCAACCAATGCCGAAGACCCCTCGCCTTCCGGGGAAAGCATGCCGACATCGACTATCCGGGCGCGGGTGGACGCCACCCGTGCCACCAGCGCCGGCACCCGGGCCAGGGCATGGGTCCCGAAAACCATATCCAGGCCGGGCACCCGGGAGAGCAGCGCCGTGCCTTCCTGCTGGGCCACGCATCCGCCCACGGCCAGAATCGTGTCGGGGCGGCGGTGTTTAATCGGCGCCAGACGCCCCAGCAAACTGTACAGTTTCTGCTCGGCTTTATCCCGGATGGCACAGGTGTTGACAATGATCAGATCGGCCCGGTCCGGGGTATCGATCCTGCGATACCCGCTTTGCCCCAGCAGCGATTCGATCTGACGGGAGTCATAGACGTTCATCTGACACCCGATGGTCTGTATATATAGTTTTTTGTCGATCATTCTGTTATCCCGGCGGCCGCCTTTTCGGACGGACTGTCCAGTGATTCAATCAGTATTTTCCGTTTCAAATCAGTCATAATGCCATCGAGCTCCGTCTGGCAACCGGGGGCAACGGCGATGCGGACCCCCCCGCGCCGCGGATCGACGGTGGTCATGATGGCAATCCCCTCGTAGGCTTCAAGAACAAAGCGCACATGGGCAATCCGGGCACGGTCAATGCGATAGTATTTTTTCAGCGTTTCCAATCGGCCTATCCCTTCCCTGTCGCGGCACACCGGCATGCCAGCCCTTTTATCCTAACACACCCCGGATGAACTTCAATAAAAAACCGCGCCGTGGTCTCCGGCGCCTTTTTTTGGCATTGCCGCCGGACGGGAATTCACGTATGACTTTGAAGATGATTCCCCGCTATAAAATAACCGCGCCGGATCCGCGGATTGTCCGCCGGCTGCAGACCGCTCTGGGGTGCGATCCCATCATGGCAACGGTCCTGACCAACCGCGGTTTCAAAACAGAAACCGGCGTGCGCACTTTTCTGCATCCAGCGCTTTCCGATCTGCGGCCGCCCTTTTCGCTCAAAGACATGACGCCGGCCGTAACACGCATTACACAGGCCCTGAAGCGACAGGAAAAAATTCTGATTTTCGGCGACTATGATGTGGACGGCGTCACATCCACGGCCCTTCTGTCCGGATTTTTACGGCATGCCGGTGCCGATGTGTCAACCCATATCCCCCACCGCATCGAAGACGGGTACAGTCTGTCGGCCGATTTTATTGCCAAAAAGGCGGTGCCCGGCGGCATCGACCTCATCATCACGGTGGACAACGGGTCCACCAGCCACGAGGCCGTCGACCAGGCACGATCCGCAAAAATCGATGTCATCATTGTCGATCACCACGTCATCGTCCCGCCCTACCCCGATGCCCTGGCCGTGATCAACCCGAAACGCGCCGACTGCCCCGCCGGCCTGGCCGATCTGGCCGGCGTCGGCGTGGCTTTTGCGCTTCTGATCTGCCTGCGCAAATATCTGCGCGACAGGGGATTCTGGCAGGACCGACCGGAGCCGAATTTAAAAAACGACTGTGATCTGGTGGCCCTGGGGACCGTGGCCGACATGGTCCCGCTGCGCCGGGACAATCGCATCCTCACCCAGGCGGGGCTCGATATCATTCGCCGGCACCGCCGCCGGCCCGGCCTCCAGGCCCTGGTGGAAACCGCCGGTATTTCGGCCGACGCCCTGAATGCCGAAGACATTGCCTTTCGTCTGGCCCCGCGCATCAACGCCGCCGGGCGCATGGCACATGCCGACATCGCCCTGTCTCTTCTCACCGCCGAGGACCCGGCTGACATCACCGCACGGGTCCGGCACATTGAAGAATTAAACACCCGGCGGCGGGAGACGCAGAAACAACTTTTTAACCGCGTCCAGACGGACATTGCCGCTCACCCCGACCGGCTGGACGGCGCGTCGCTGGTTTTATGGGGGGAAAACTGGCCGGAGGGTGTCCTGGGCATCGTGGCGGCCCATCTCCTGCGGGAATATCACCGGCCCGTGGTGCTCATCAGTACCCGCAACGGCAAAGGCAGGGGATCGGCCCGCAGCCTTCCGGGGTTTGATCTTTACCGGGGCTTGACCGCCTGCCGCGACACACTTCTGGGGTACGGCGGCCACGCACTGGCCGCAGGCGTCACAGTTGACACGCACAATCTGGAAAACTTCAGGAAACAATTCGAACGGGCAGCGCAGGAAGCGGCGGCAACGGCGCCTTTTGCCACCGACACACCGGTTGACGCCGAGATCAGCCTGAACGACATTTCCGAAAAGCTCCTGGACGAACTCGAAACGCTGGCGCCCTTTGGCGCCGCCAACCGGGAACCGCTCTTTCTGGCCCGGGATGTTGCCATTGTTTCCTCCAGGATCGTCGGGCGGCACCATCTTTCCCTGCGCCTGCGCCAGCGGTCGAAAGTCCCCGGCCGGACTTTTCAAGGTATCCATTTTAATATCGATCCTGAAAAAACAGTGCCGAAAACGTATGATCAAATTGTTTTCCGCGTCGGGTGGAATAACTGGAACCAGACCCGGACCCCCCGAATTATTATCGAGGCCGTTTAATTTATACTTGCATTTGTCTGTGTTCGGAATTATTTGTTTAAGGTTATCTGGTTTCATCCGTCACTTTAAAAAACCGGCACTCCAAAATATATAAAGAATCGAGGTTTCCATGGCAAAAATATTTCGACCCAGCAGCCGCGAGGCGACTATTCTCTCTAAAATCGAGTCTTCCAAGGAACATGCCCGCCGCCGCGCCATTAACGGCCTGCGGGACTGCCTTGACCCGCTGGCCAATGCCATTGCCATGAAACTGGTAGAAAATCAGCTCATCGAAACAACCAGCAAAACCAGCCTGGACGAACAGATCACCGGGTGTCTGGACAAACTGACCCGGGCGGACGACTTTGACATCGATTACCAGATTGCCCCCATCCGCAGCCTGGTCCCCAACCCCCATGTGGTCAGCATTTACGTCACGGCATTTATTATTGAGAACCTGATCAACCATAAGGATGTCATCGATATTTTCGGCTCTGATGAAGATATTTACTCAAGCGTCAACGCACAGGTCATCCATTATTTGCCCGCCTGATGCGCCGGAGCTTTCAACACCGCCTGGTCAACCCGCCTTTCGGTGACCCCGCTCTCTACCTTTCCCTTGCCTTTCACCATCAAGCCCTCCTCTTCGACGCCGGGGATATCGGGACGCTTTCCAGCCGGGAAATCCTCAAAATCGATACTGTCTTTATCTCTCACACGCATATGGATCATTTTTGCGGCTTCGACCGGATTCTTCGATTGTGCCTGGGCCGCGACAAGGAAATCCGTCTTTTCGGGCCGGCGGATTTTCTGTCACATTTAGAGGCCAAGCTGAAAGCCTACCAGTGGAACTTAACCCATAATGACAAGTATCGGTTTGCCATCACCGCCACCGAAGTCACCGATCATCAGATGATCACCCGAACCTACCGGTGCCGGGAGGGATTTGCCGGCCACGGAGATAACAGTCAGATCCCGTTTACGGGTACCCTGCTGGAAACGCCCCGTTTCACTGTTCAAGCGGCCATTCTCGATCATAAGATTCCCTGCCTGGGCTTTGCGCTCAGGGAACGGTTTCATATCAACATCGTCCTGCCGGCGCTGGCCGATCTGGGCCTGACGCCCGGTCCCTGGCTGACCTCTTTTAAAAACCATATATTTGCCGGTCACCCGCCGGAAACCATTATCACCGTGCCGGCCAGCCATACCGCAGACGCCATTTCCCGTCCGTTTTCCCTGGGCCGGCTGACCCGGCGCATCGTCCGGAAAACCACCGGTCAGAAAGTGGCTTACGTCACCGATGCCGGGTTCACGCCCGCGAACATTGCCCGGATTACCGCGCTGGCCGAAAAGGCCGATCATCTCTTCATCGAGGCCGCCTTCCTTGAAAAAGACGCCCCCATCGCCGCCCGAAAATACCACCTTACCGCCCGCCAGGCCGGGCATCTGGCAGCCGCCGCCGGTGTCAAGGATTTCACTGTTTTCCATTTTTCTCCCCGGTATACGGACCGGCCGGGCGAAATCGAGGCACAGGCCCGCCAGGCCTTTAACAGCCGCCCGCAAAACAATACCTGAATAAGTACCCCGGCCTCTCATCAAAATATACCGGCAAATATGATATCTGGCGGCCGTATTGACGTCTCAATTGAACATAATTCTGTACGCGGTTTCTCTGTTTTGAGAGCCAAAATGGCCCGCTATCCGTTTGAACCCATCTTGACAAAACAGGTTGCGCGCCCAATTCTCTATGGAAAGATCAGCAATACGAACCTATTCTCATAAAAAGGAAAAGCAGATGCAATCGGCAAATATTTTAGATGATATTACCTATGGCGAAGAAAAACCGGCCATCACCGTTCTGTTTGAAACGGCCACCACCAAAGAAATCCGCATTGTGTTTAAAAAAGATCAATCCATGAAAAAACACCAGACGGCGTATCCGATCACCGTTGAAATGGTCGATGGGGAGCTGAACTTCGGCGTAGAAGATGAGACGCATCATCTCGTCAAGGGGGATATCGTCAGCCTGGCCGGCGGCGTGCCCCACGATCTGCAGTCGATTTCCGATGCGATCGTGCGTCTGACGCTCAGCAAATCCGACAGCATTCAACGCGTCAAGGATGTCATCGGGCTGTAGATTTCCATACGGATCTGCTTTGTATTTTTTGCTATTATTTCATCGGGCTCCCCCTGATCACAAATCGGCGTCCGCTTCTACTTTTAATGGACTCTTCAGAAGTATTTTACTGCTGCCTCCCGATGCGTTCAGGAGGCAGAGCCGGGGATTTCATCCACCTGGCAGCCCAGACACCCGGTATTGAAAAAAAACCGCCAAAGGCGTATGGTTTATCATTACGGGAAATTTGAAAGCGGTATGAAGAGATGATTGATACGACGCAAGGAGCGGACAGCCATGTACGAAGATCTAAAGGGCAAGACAGCGCTGATCACCGGTGCGGGAAAAGAGATGGGTATCGGATATGCGATTGCGCGCCGGCTGGCCACCGACGGCGTCCACACCATCCTTGCCGACCTTACCGAAAAAACCACTGACCCGCTGGCGGCCGGTGACCAAGACACCCTGGCGCGTCTGGCCGCAGACCTGTCTGACACGTACGGCGTTAAAACCCTGGCGGTGGATCTGGACGTGACCCGGACGGCCTCGGTTGAAAAAATGGCCCGTACGGTCAAAAAAACATTCAACCGCATCGACATTCTCTGTAACAATGCCGGAACAGTGTTTGGTGTCCCCAACGCTGTTCATTCCTATGATGAAGATGCCTGGATGCGGACCATCGATGTCAACCTGCACGGCGTTTTTCGCGTATCGAAAGCCATGGTGCCACTGATGTCTGACACCGGTGGCAGCATTATCAACAGCGCTTCCCAGGCCGCCAAAGCCCCCCCTCTTTTTAATGGCGCATATGCAGCCGCCAAGGCCGGGGTGCTCATGCTGACCAAGGTCATGGCCCGGGAGCTGGCCGGCGACGGTATTCGCGTCAATGCCATCTGCCCCGGCGTCATCATGACCGATTTCACCAAATGGCGATTCGATCTGGAAGCCACATTTTTAGATTCGACTCCGGAAGAACGCATCGATTTAAAGTGCGGGGAGATTCCGCTGGGAAGGCTGGGAACCGCAGACGAAGTGGCCAGCCTGGTGGCTTTTCTGGCCTCTTCGGCATCCTCGTACATGACCGGCCAGGCACTGAATATCACCGGTGGGCAGATGATGGCGGTTTGAGCAGGCTGGAAAGCCGGGACGCCGGGATGCGATGCGGATAGGGGACACGTCACGCGGGGCGATTCCTCCGGGTTCGTTTTCTTTTTCGCAACAGAAAATGCCCCTTGCCGTTTAGCCAAAAGATAAGATTCAGAAAGGAAAACCGCCATGACCGATATAACCGGTGGTGAATTACTGCTGAAATGTCTGCACGCCGAAGGCGTGCGTCACGTCCATGCCATTACGGACGGAACGTACATGATGGTGATCGAGGCCATCGAGCGGCTGGGTGAGCAACTCGGCATCCGTCTGATTGTCCCCCGCCACGAAGCGGCCGCGGCCCATGCCTGTGACGCCTATACCCGTATTTCCGGAAAACCGGCCGTCGTGATGGCCTGCGCCGGTCCGGGCGCCGCCAATTTGATTTCGGGCATACTATGTGCCCAGGCCGAATGCAGTCCCGTCATTGCCATTACCACCACGCGCCGCAGCGAAATCGCCGATGCGTATATGCATCAGGGCGGGATGCAGGTCAGCCACCACCTGGACCTGTTTAAACCCGCGGTGAAATGGAACGGCAAGGTCGATCACTGGAGCCGGATTCCGGATATGGTGCGCCACGCCTTTCGGGTGGCCACATCCGGCCGGCCGGGTCCGACACATATTCTGATTCCCGAAGATATTATTGCCCAGAAAGGAGAAGAAGAGAGCGTGGCAATCTGGCAGCCGGAAACATACCGTGTGGTTCAGGGCGCCCCCGCGGACCCGGACCGGGTTCGCCAGGCAGCCAGAATGCTGGTAGAAGCAGATCTGGTCAATATTCACTGCGGCAACGGTGCCGAACGGGCCCATGCCGGTGACGAAGTCAGGGAACTGGCCGAATACCTGGGGTGCCCGGTTACCGCCACCATCCGGGCCCGGGGAATTGTTTCTGATGACCACGAGCTCTGTTTCCATCCGACCTGCATGTCCCGCATTGCCGCCAACGGGCAGGCCGACGTTGTTCTGGCCGTGGGGACCCGGCTGGGCGAGCTGAACATGTGGGGCCGCCCGCCCATGTTCGGCGAACCGGGCCAGCAGCGCCTGATCCAGATCGATACAGAACCCACCAGCATCGGCCTGAACAAGCCGGTGGATATCCCGCTGCTCGGGGATGCCCGAGTAGTACTGGGCCAGCTCCTGGCGGCGGTCAGGGAACGGACCGGGCAGCGGCCCGTACATGAGAAGGTGGCGGAATACCGCATGATCCAGGATGACTGGCAAAAAGAGCTGGATGACGCTGTGGCCGACACGGCCCGCAAGCCGATGCTGACCGGACAGATTTTAAAAGTATGCAACGATTTTTTCCAAGAAGACGCCATCTTTGTCATGGACGGGGGCAATACAACCCTGTGGGATATCCACTACCATGTGGCCCGCCGGCAGCGCTCCGTTCTCTATTCCATGCACTACGGTCACCTGGGCACCGGCCTGCCCTACGCCATCGGGGCCAAGCTGGCCGCGCCCGACCGCATGGTCTACTGCGTGACCGGCGACAGTGCCTTCGGGTTCAATATCCAGGAGCTGGAAACCGCTGTCCGCAACCACCTGCCAATGGTGATCATCGTGGCCGTGGACGGGGCCTATGGCATGGAAAAAAGCGCCCAGTTGCGCCAGTTCGGCCGGGAAGCCGCCTGGTTCGGCCACGACCATGCCCCGGTCCGCTACGACCAGGTGGGGATCGCCATGGGCTGCCACGGCGAGTATGTTGACACCGCCAATGACATCCGGCCGGCCCTTGAACGCTCGGCCGCCTCGGGCAAACCCGCCGTGATTCATGCGGTCGTTGACCCCGACGCCAATGTCGATCCGCCGGGCAACTGGCTCTGGGCGGCCGCGCGAACAGGAAAAATGTAAAAGGCCGCTGAATTGACACGGGCACTGCAACCGGACTAAAAACACAGACGCACGCATCTTCTTTTTTACGTTTCACAGCCAAAGGGGAGACCATGCCACCGGAAGCCGTTAATCAGATCCGGCTCAACTTCAACCAGCAGGGGTTACTGCTCATCAACGCCGCCATCGGCCTCATGATGCTGGGTGTGGCACTGGATCTGACGGCAGATGATTTCAAGCGTATCCTCAGGTCCCCCAAGGCCCCGCTGATCGGACTGGCCGCTCAGTTCATCCTCCTCCCGGCCGGTACTTTTCTGTTGACGCTGATTATCCGGCCGCAACCCGCCATTGCCCTGGGCATGATCCTGGTGGCGGCCTGCCCGGGCGGTAATCTTTCCAACCTGATGACTTATCTGGCCAAAGGCAATTGTGCGATTTCCATCAGCATGACCGCTGTGTCCACGCTCGCCGCGATTGTGATGACACCGCTGAACCTGGCCCTGTGGGGCAGCCTGAATCCGGACACCGCCCGGCTGCTGCAGACAGTCAGCCTGCGGCCGCTTGATATTTTTTTTACCGTCTTTATCATCCTGGGAATGCCTTTGGCCGCCGGGATGGTTCTGGCACGTCTTTTCCCCGGCCTGGCCGACAAGGTCCGCCAACCATTTAAAATCTTTACTCTGGTATTTTTTATCCTGATTGTTCTTGGCGCACTGGCGGCCAACTGGAAAATATTCTTAAACGTCATCGGTCTGGTGATGGTGGTCGTCCTGATTCACAATGCCCTGGCGCTGAATATCGGTTACTGGACGGCGCGTCTGGCCGGTCTGGCTGAGCCGGATTCTCGGGCGGTGGCCATCGAAGTCGGCATTCAGAACTCGGCCCTGGGCCTGGTGCTGGTTTTTAATTTTTTCGACGGTCTGGGCGGCATGGCCATTCTGGTGGGCTGGTGGGGCATCTGGCACATCATTGCCGGGCTTGCCACCGCTTTTATATTCACCCGGCGGGCACTCCCTGCCAATGCGCCGGTTTAGCGGCCGATGATCCGGTCATTTCACAATAAGAGCGTCGTCATCACAGGCGGCGCCAGCGGCATCGGCCAGGCCCTGGGGTATCGGTTTGCCCGAAGCGGTGCGCGGATTGCCCTTCTGGATCAGGACGGCCGGGGCGCTGAAACCTGCGCCCGGGACATGTCGCAGGGCCGCACAGGCGCCATCGGTATCCAGTGTGATGTCACCGATGAGGCAGATTGCCGAAAGGCCATGGATACGGTCATTGATACCTTTGGCGGCATCGATGTGCTGATCAACAACGCCGGGATCACGTTGAGAGAATCGTTTATCCATACCCGCATGGCCGCCTATCGCCGGGTAATGGAAGTTAATTTTTTCGGCGCGCTCCATTGCACCCGGGCCGCCAGCCGCAGTCTGATCCGGCGCAAAGGCATCATTATTGTTGTCTCCAGCATTGCCGGGGTATCGCCGCTGCCGGGCCGGAGCGGGTATTGCGCCAGCAAACATGCCCTGCACGGTCTGTTTGAAACAATGCGCATCGAACTGGAAAGCGCCGGTGTGGGCATTTTGATGGTCTGCCCCACCTTTGTAAAAACAGGGCTGCAGACACGGGCGCTGGGGGGCGACGGAAAAATAACGCATCGTCCGCAGTCAACCGTTGGAAAACCGCAGACAGCCGAACAGACCGCGGATGCGATTTACCGGGCGGCGGTCAGTGGAAAAAGAGAACTCGTTCCGACGCCCATGGGAAAGCTGGCCTGCTGGATCCATCGTCTGCTGCCACAGGCGTATGCCCGGATCGTCGCCCGCCGGTTCAGGTCCGAACTGGGCCGATAATCCGGCGACCATGCCGTACCGGATAAACCCGTTGAAATGAAAGCGCTGCCATGCAATTTATTGAAACGCTCTCTTCCATCCGCACCCAGGACATTGTCGATGTCTTTTTCCTGACGATCTTTACCTACCACCTCTATCTCTGGTTCCGGGGTACCAAGGCCCTGAAAGCGCTCATTGGCCTGTTGGCACTGGGGGTCATTTTCACCATTGCCCAGACCTGGGGGCTGTTTCTGACCACCTGGGTGTTTCAGATTCTATGGCAGGTGCTGATTATTCTGCTGGTTGTTTTATTTCAGCCGGAAATCCGTCAGGTGCTGGAAAAGGTCAATCCGTTCCAGAGCTACGACTGGCGAACGAGCGATCACACGACCGTCTGGATTAACGATCTGGCCCGGGCGTGTTTTCAGATGGGAAAACAGCGCATGGGGGCACTGGTAATCATCGAACGCTCGGACCGGGTGGACGAACTGCTCAGCGGCGGCGTACCGGTCGAGGGAGATCCGAAACCCGCGCTGCTCCTGAGCATTTTCAACAAATATTCCCCCCTTCACGACGGGGCAGCGATCCTGCGCAACGGCAAGGTGGTATCCGCCGCCAACTACCTCCCCCTGACAGACACCGAAAACCTGCCGCAGGCCTGGGGTACCCGGCACCGGGCCGCCCTGGGACTCACCGAAAAAAGCGATGCCTGGGTGCTGATCGTTTCGGAGGAACGGGGAGATGTTTCCCTGGCCCGGGATGGCTATATTGGCGGCATCGAGAACCCGGACGGATTAAAAGAGATCCTGCATCGAGCGCTTTGCCTGGATGCGCCGCGAAAAAAAGGGTTGCTGGACTATCTGCGGCGCATGGTCACCCAGCGCTGGGCCATCAAGCTGGGGACCTTTGCACTGGTCAGTATCGTCTGGCTGATGTTTGCCGGGCAACAGGATTTTGAGGTAACCTTCACCGTGCCCGTTGAAATTGCCCACCTGCCCCCCCATCTGAAAATCATCAAACCACTGAAACCGATGGTATCCATTACGGCCCGGGGGCTGCGCAAAGACGCCAGCGTGCTTTCCCAGCACAACGTAGACATCACCCTGGATTTATCCACTGCCAGCCCGCAGCGGTATACGTTTCGCATCACGCCCTACCACATCACCCTGCCCAATAATCGTATCGATATCGTTAAGATTAAACCGGACAAAATTCAATTTACGTTTTTGCCGGGATAATCCCCGGTTTTTCATTCGATCCATCCGGGTAGACAAGCCCGCCATCCCCGTGGTAACAAGGCTTCTCAATCGCCCCGTGCAGATGCCTGGGCTGCCATGGCATGCCCTGACGGAATTCTGCTGCCGTCGCGTAGCACTCATTTTAGACGTTTCAGGAAAACAGATGAAAATCACCCATATATGGTTCGATATCGGCTACACCCTGTTGTACATGAAGCGGGAATCGACTTACCGGAAAGCCCTGCAGGCGTTCGGGGAAGATGTCCCGGTGGAAACCCTGAAAAAAGAATTTCACATTGTCGACAAACTCTTCATGCGGGAATACCCCGGCGCTTTCCTTAAAGGACGCGGGATATACATGCCCTGGTACCTGGGCATTCTGAACTATCGGCTGGGAATCAGTATCGATCTGGCCGCGCTGGATGCCCATTGGGAAAAAATTCAGAAAGAAACCGACAACTATTGGGTGCCGTTTGACAATGTTCACCAGGTACTGACCGAATTAAAAGCGGACTTGCGGCATCTGGGCGTTATTTCCAACTGGGATAATACAGCCCGGGACATCCTTAACAATGCCCGGTTATCGGATTATTTTGATTATTTTATCATCTCGTCCGAGGTCGGCATCAACAAGCCCGATCCCGGTATATTTCAAAAGGCATTTGAAACGGCCGACGTGGAACCCCATGAATGCCTGTATATCGGCGACAACTACTACGACGATGCCATCGGCAGTAAAAAAGTCGGCATGGAGGTATTAATTCTCAATCGTTTCGGCACGCTGGGGGTTGAAGAAATCAAAGACGTCCCCATCATCCAGAACCTGGCCCAGATAAAGAACTACCTAGTATAAAAAATCACCTGATATAAAGGAAATAAAAAATATGCATGCGCCTGTTATCGCCATTGACCGAGGGGCCTCTTTTGCCGATTTCGCCATTGTTCAGGAGGGGCGTCTTGTCGACTATCTGAGCGTCGAAACCAGAGACTGGGATGCCATTGATTTAACGCTTAAGCAGATCCG
>Ga0256846_1000154_pt1 | contig 30402 bp, 23 predicted proteins | sample TevniametaG_FD_189098 | JGI IMG/M metagenome (GOLD analysis project Ga0256846, IMG submission 189098) | Tube worm associated microbial communities from hydrothermal vent at the East Pacific Rise, Pacific Ocean - Tevnia | ecosystem: Host-associated > Annelida > Integument > Unclassified ...
GGAACAAGAAAACAATTTCCACAATTTGATTTCGTCTTATAACATAGGATTCCCCGAAAAAAAATTAAATATCACCGGATCGTTCAACTATATCTATAACGATATGGGAATTTCAGACGGATCAGGTTGGGGAGGTGTCATAAGCCTTGGAAAAAGATTTTTTGACAACAAGTTGAACACATCGGTGGCAACCGGCTACAATAACAATAACACTAACGGCACCAACACAAATATCATCAACCTGAGAATGAGACTTGCGCTCATAATGAACAAACATCAATTCAATCTGAACGCTATAAATTTAATCAAAAACACCGAAAATCAAGCAAATATCAATGAACTTCGAATCAATTTCGGATATACCTATTCTTTTGATGTTTTGAACAATAAGAAAAATGCCGAATCCAAAAGAAAAAACATCAAAAAACCGAAACAAAATAAAATTCCGACAGAAAAAACAAAAAGTCTTTCCATTGAAAAAAAATATCAAAACCATGTCTTGGAAAGCATTAAAACACTTTATGACGAAACCCTGCAAGCAGACGAAAAAATCAAAACGGGCTATCTCAATATCTTGGCAAAGATTAATTCATCTGCAAAAAAGAATCCGGAGGATATTGCCGAATTAAAGAGAAAAGAAACCATCTACAACAAACATAAATGGATTATGAAGCGACTGGAACAAGTAACTTTTGACGAACTCAGAAAAAGTAAAAACTTTTTTGCGGACTTTAAAAAAATACACCTGAAAAAAATAGAGAAAATGCTCAAAGAACATAAACCTGACAAGGAAATCACCGCCTATCTAAGACTGGAACTCGTCAAGTTTTTAGATGCTTCTTATGAGATGAAAAAAAACTGACGGAAGATAAGAAAATAAAAAACTATTCAATCAACATCTCCAAAACATTTTTTCAATGCATAATCCCTAATTTTTTTCTTATTATCAAAATCACAGATCAAGACAAATTATATTGATTTTTAGACAAAAAAAACGTTAAAATAGAGTTCTCGTTCAGGATGTCATTTGCACGGAATAATATTTTTATTATCTTTAGTGGATTTTAATAACTAATTTACTAACTAAAAACGCAATTATGAATAAGATTAAAGCACTACTGATTTTATTCTTGAGTCTTACACAAATTACTTTTGCACAAGACAAAGGAATAAACGGTAAGGTCACCGACGAAACAGGTGAACCCTTGCCAGGCGTAAATATTATTGTCAAAGGACAAAAATCCGGAACGGCAACAGATTTTGATGGCAATTACAACATCAAAGCCAATACGGGAGATGTGCTGGTTTTCTCTTATGTCGGTTATAAAACCGTGGAGAGAAAAGTAGGCTCATCAAACACTATCAATGTAAAAATGACGGAATCATCACAACGGCTTAACCAAGTTGTGGTAACCGCATTGGGGATTAAAAAAGAAGAAAAATCTTTAGGATATGCTTCGCAACAAGTCAAATTTGATGAGCTGAAACAAACCAATGAAAATGCTTTATCAAATTTGCAAGGACAAGTTTCAGGTGTACAAATTACACAATCATCCGGAGCTGTCGGTGGCGGTATTGATATTTTAATCAGGGGAGTAAAGTCTTTGGATGCAAGCATCAACAATCAACCTTTAATTATCGTTGACGGACTGCGTATAAGTAATGATATTTCCGCTGCTAATATTCTTCCCAGCGCAGGAACCAATGCACCGAGTAGTTCTGAACAGTTTTCATTTGCCAATCGTGGAATCGACTTAAATCCCGATGATATTGAAACGGTGACAGTTCTTAAAGGAGCTGCTGCTGCTGCATTATATGGTGTCGATGCAGCAAACGGCGCAATCATCGTTACCACAAAAAAAGGAAAAAAAGGAAAACCTCAATTTTCCATATCATCTAAATTCTCTATGAATAATGTCAACAAATATGTTAAACTACAAGACAAATATAGAGAAGGCTGGGGAGGAGTAGCAAATATTACTGCAGACCCTAACAACCCAAATATAGATCCTGTTCAACACAGAGGATATGGACCGGAAAAAGAATATTGGTTACTCAATGGAGCAACTAAAACTTTTGCTTTTTATACTTGGGGACCAAAATATGAGGATGACAATGATCCTACGATGAAATTCCATAATATTTATAGAGATTTTTTCAAAACAGGTATGGGGAATAATCTCAATTTTAGCGTAAGAGGCGGACAAGAAAAATACAATTACTATTTATCTGTAGGAAGAAACACCAACTCGGGAATCGTTCCAAATACAGATTTTAATAAAACTAACTTTCGAATCAAAGCCAATTATAAATTGACCGAAAATTTTGACATTCAAGTTGGGGCTGCCTATACAAATTCAAAAGGACAATTGCCAAACAACGGAGATAAATCTATCATGAGTTCCATGTCGTATTGGTCTCCGTCTGTAGATGTCAATGACTATCTTTTACCGAATGGCAAACAGAAAAATTACACCCCATACTGGATTGATAACCCAAGATATTTTGCTGAAACAAGTAATTTAAAAACCGATGTAGACAGAATTATAAGTTCCATCGGTATAAATTGGGGAATTGCTGATAATCTGAATTTGAGTTACAGAGTTTCTATTGACAATTTCGTTGACACACGTAATAGATTTGTCCCATCCGACTTGGACGTAGGAACTCAAGTACAAGGATTTATCATTGACCAGAGTTTAAGATCAAATGCAATTAATTCTCTATTATTATTAAAATATGACTTCAATCTAAATGAAGATGCAAAATTCACTCTTATTGGTGGAAATGAAATAACCACTAAAAAGAAAAGTTTTGAAAGCATCAGGGGAGAAAAATTAATTATTCCCGGATATAATAATATTTCAAATACAACCAATCTTTTCCCCTACAGCAGAAGTATAGGTAAAAATCGAGCTGGAGTTTTTAGCGAAATTGATTTTTCATATAAAGATCGATTTTTTATTAATGCAACAGCCCGTAATGACTGGTCTTCAGCACTTCCTGAAAAGAATCGCTCATTCTTCTATCCATCTGTTAATGTTTCTTATTTGTTTAATAATCTAATTGATCCCGATGGAGAATTTTTCTCTTTTGGAAAAGTAAGAGTATCGTGGGCTAATGTAGGAAAGGATGCACCAGAAGGAAAATTAGGAAGAAGATATTATTTAAATGACTATTTTGGTACTGGAGGAATCGTTCTGGAAAGTAATGAAGGAGATCTGAATATGAAACCTGAAAATCAAACAACAACCGAATTCGGTGCTGATCTAAGATTTTTTGGCAATAGACTCAGAATTGATTACACCTACTATGACAACTTAAACACGAATCTAATCGCTAAAACTCAACTCCCTGCCTCTACGGGTGTTGGCTATCTTTGGACAAATGTAGGTTCTTTGAGGAATGTTGGTCACGAACTTCTTTTAAGTGCAAAAATTATCAAAACCAATAACCTAAATTGGTCAACTACACTAAATTGGTCAACCAATAAAGGTACTGTTGAAAATATCTCTGATAAAATAGAACATATTATCTACGCAAATAGCGGCTGGCCGGGCGTTACATCTATGGTAAAAAAAGGAGATGCTCCGGGAACACTATATGGCTATAAGTGGAAATATAATGAAAATGGAGATCGTATTATCGGAGCGAATGGCTTCCCTATTATTGATACCAGTGAAAAAGTTGTCGTAGGAAATGCATTCCCTGACTGGGTGGCTTCCCTACAAAATAGTGTTGGATATAAAGGGCTTAATTTGAGCTTTTTACTTGAGTACAAAAAAGGAGGTGAAGTTTATGATGCCGGACAAAGAAATGCCATTAGAGACGGGAACTTAAAAATTACCGAGTTCCGTTATGAAAATACTATACTTGAAGGTGTTCAAGATGATGGAAATGGCGGATGGAAGCCTAACACAAAAGAGGTATATATTGATGAAGGATACTATAGAAGTTCTTCCAAATATAATCGTGCGTCTGAAATTCTAGTACAAGACGCATCTTGGGTGAAACTAAGAAACATCTCTTTATCATACAAGCTTCCAAAAAAACTATTAAGTAAATCTTTCTTAAACAACATTGAATTGAATGTTTCCGGAAATAACTTTTTGCTTTGGACCCCTTTCCGTGGATTTGATCCTGAGGGAAGTCAGTTTTCTGCCGGATCAAATTCTTATGGTTTTACAGGACTAAATATTCCTTTAACTCAAAGCTATAGCTTTGGTGTGAAAGTAGGATTCTAATAACTTTTAAAAAATTATTAAAATGAAAAAAATAAAAATAATCATATTTGCGCTCATTCTAATTTCTGCAACGAGTTGTAGTGATTTCTTTGACGTAAATGAACCATCCAACCTTGTTAACGATGAAGTTGCTAGTTTGAAACTCATTTTACCTACGGCAGAATATAATGTGGCTACACTGCAATTTAGCGAAGCTTATTCTGTTGGACAATTACAACAACATATAGCATCCTATTTCACACAAGGAATAGACCAACATTACCAATCTTCTGTGGCCGGCGCATGGAACAAATATTACAAAAAAATACTTGTACATCTCTTGGAAATGGAAAAAATGGCAAACGAAAAAAATGCTAAACATTATCTTGGAATTGTCCAAATTCTGAAAGCTCTCAGCTTAGGAATGACAACTGATATTTATGGCGACATGCCATATACTGAGGCCGCTCAGGGAAGTGCTGTTACAGAACCTGCTGTAGACAGCCAAGCAAGCTTATATAGCACTATACAAACACTGTTGGATAATGGTATTTCAAATATATCTGCCACTGATAATTCCGGGCTTGAAAATATCGAAAACGATATGATTTACAGTGGAGATCTTGACAAATGGAAAAGGCTGGCATATACCCTAAAAGCGCGCTATGCTATGCACTTAACCAAAAAAAGCAGTGCTGTTGCTCAAGATGCCTTGACATACTTACAACAAGGATTTATATCAAACGACGATGATTTTCAAATGTTTTTTGATGACAAAATGATGAACCCCTGGTATACTACCGTCGTACTATCTGCAAATACAGGAAACCTAAGTGTTCTGTTTTCTGAACAAATAGTGAACTACATGAATTCCAGTATTTATCCAACTATAAATGTCGACCCTCGTCTTATGGATTACGTGGATAATGGAGGCGCTTCTGATTACAAAGGAGCTATGAATGGTGGAGAAGGTAATGATGTAAATGGTGACCCCGCAAATACAAAATTCAATGGAAACAGCTACTATTTTAAAGCAACATCTCCATTGGTTTTAGTCACTTATTCAGAAGCATTGTATCTAAAAGCGGAAGCCGAATTCTTGGTAAACGGAGGAAATACCACCTCAGTGGGATCATCCCAAGCTGCTTATGATGCTTATAAGGCCGGAATAAACGCCAATATGAATAAAATAGGTATCGATCCCGCATTAAGAGATGCTTATCTCGCAGATCCCGCAATTGATGTAACCCCTGCAAATCTTAAGCTAGAACATATTATGAAGGAGAAGTATATTGGTTTATTGTTAAGCCCTGAAATTTATACAGACATGCGTAGATATGATTTCTCTACTGATGTATATCGAGGATTGGCATATCCACTAGATAGAGATCCTGATATGAACGGGCATGGATGGCCACGTAGAGCCCTTTATCCTTCCTCTGAAGTTGACGGAAATGCTAACATAACCCAAATTAATTTCTGGGATAAAATTTGGTGGGATAACTAGTCTATGTTTTTAAAATAAGTAAAACAACCTCCAAAATGGAGGTTGTTTTTTTATGCAAAAGAAAACATAAAAAAAATGTTAAAATCATATTTTGTTTAAAACTATAATGTGCTATGATTTATATTTGTTTCAAAATTTAATCAGATGAAAAGAATTATACTCAACATTATTGCATTAGGCTTTATTTTTTCTTTGAATTCATGTGCAGATAATCATGAAATGCTTCAAAAAAGAAAAAAACATGAAGAATTCCTAAAAAATTCACCTTTCTCAAAAACTCAAACTTTGAGTGAAAACCAACGTAGAAAACTAGGTATCCCCCCCGATAGATTTCTGGAAAGACAATGGGAGTTGACCATGAATCCGGAATTGGGAAGACCTACCACGGAAAAACTTTTTAAAATTCAAGAAAAATTAATTGCTGAAAGAAAAACGAGCAGAAGTGTTCCCGGAACACTTGGAAACGATTGGGTGGAAAGAGGACCAAACAACGTAGGCGGTCGTACAAAAGCTGTCTTGTTTGACCCCAATGATGCCACACATAAAACGGTTTTTGCCGGAGGAATCAGCGGAGGTTTATGGAAAAACACAGACATCACCAATCCTAACTCTGCTTGGACATTGGTTGATATTCCTGAAAATTTGGCTGTCAGTTCAATTACTGTTGACCCTAATAATTCTCAAATCTTCTACGTAGGAACCGGAGAAAGTTATACCGGTGGACGAGTCAATGGAAACGGAATATGGAAATCCTCCGATGGAGGAAATACTTGGCAGCATGTTTTTGGAGGTGCCAATGGTGAAGCCACTTATATCACCAACGCCAAACTGACCATCAATTCTCCTGCCGGCATTGCAGGAGATTATGACGCAATCAAATCAAAATTCGGACCGGATTTTACATCGTTTTCAGGAAACCTTGTCTTGGTGAACCCAAGTGATGCCTGCAGCAATTTGACTAACCCCGCTGCCATAAACGGAAACATTGCCGTTATTCAACGTGGCACCTGCTATTTCACCGATAAAGTGATGAAAGCACAAAATGCCGGAGCAACCGGCGTATTGATGATTAACAATGTTGACGGCAAACCCATTATCATGGGAGGCACAAATGCATCAATCAATATTCCTGCCGTAATGATTTCAAAAACAGATGGCGCAGGCATTCTTGCAGCTCTGAACAATTCAGAAACAGTTACGGCAACCATCAATAGAAATAATACGGTAATTGCCGGAGCTTATGTTGTTCCCGGCATCACACACATCAACGACATCATTGCCAGAAACAACAACGGAACAACTGAAATCTATGCAACTGCAGGAGATACTTATTATTCTGAAGCATCCGTATTTACGGTTATGGGAACCGGATATCAAGGTTTATATAAATCCACTGACAATGGTGCCACTTGGAATCGTGTTAACCTTCCAAGAGATTCAAACGGGCACCACTATACACCAAACGATTTGGAATTGGGTGCAGACAACAAAATTTGGCTCACCACAACCACGAGTCCCATTTTTGGAAAAGACGGTGCAGGAACCGTTCTGTCATCTAGTGACGGAAACACTTTCAGTGTTGCCATTTCAGCCAATAACGCCGGCAGAACGGAAATTGCCGCTTCAAAAACAACTCCGGACAAACTATATTTATTGATTGTTCAATATTCAAATAACAAAGGTTTGCCGTATCTTTATAAAACAACCGACGGATTCACCAATATATCCGCCTTGACCATACCAAACGGCAATTCGACACCGGCAAATGATTTCACAAACGGACAAAGTTATTATGATTTGGCTATCGAGGTAGATCCAAGCAACGACGAAACCGTTTATGTTGGCGGAATAGATTGGTTCAAATCAACCAATGGAGGCAATAGTTGGTCTCAAATATCTTACGGCTACGGAGGAGGTTCTCCAAATATACACCCCGATCAGCATGGCATTGCCTTTGCAGATTCCAATCATATTCTTTTTGCTTGTGATGGCGGCATTGCTTATTCCGGCGACGGCGGTAGTCATATTGCACATCGAAACAAAAACTACAATACCGTTCAATTCTATCATATGGCTGTTGCACCCACAACAGCGCTGGCAGGAGAATATTTTATGGCGGGAGCACAAGACAATGGAACACATCTTTTTGAAAACGCACCCGCAGGAATAAGCGGTTCGGTGGAAACTCAAGGAGGAGACGGAGCCTATTGCTTTTTTGATCAAGACGGAACCGATAAATACCGCATCAGTAATTATGTCTATAATAAACACATAAAACTGTATAACTACAATACCGGTTCTTGGAAAACCCTTAATGCCGAATATCCAAAATATGGAGATTTTATCAATCAAGAAGCTCTGGATTCACATCTGAACATACTCTACTCAAACTATAGTATTCGTGCCACATCAGGAAACACATACAGACTGAGAAGATACAGTAATCTTCTAGGAAATGTTCAAAAAACAACGATTCAAAATGCTGCTATGAATGATTTCCCCACGGCATTGAAAGTTTCTCCTTATACCACAAATTCATCAAAACTATTTGTAGGGCTTCAAAACGGAAAATTATTCAGAGTAGATAATGCCAATACAAATTCATATACATTCACCGAAATTACGGGAAATCAGTTCTTGGGGAGTATTTCCGATATCGAATTCGGACAGTCTGAAAATGAAATTTTTGTGACTATGTTCAATTACGGAGTCAATAACATATTTTATACCACTGACGGCGGCACTACTTGGGTTGAGAAAGATGCAAACCTTCCGGATATCCCCGTGAATTGCATCTTGCAAAATCCTTTGAATACCAATCAGGTAGTGATCGGAACCGATTTAGGCACATGGTGGACAGCAAATTTCAACAACGCCACACCATATTGGAGACAAGCCTATAATGGCATGAAGAGCGTAAAAGTCACGGATTTGGAAATGAGAAATGACCATAAAGTGTTTGCATCTACATATGGAAGAGGCGTTTTCTCCGGACAATTTACGGCGGGAGTTCCTGCAGAAGTGGCAGAAATCAATAAAAATATGATTTCCGTATATCCTAATCCGTCAAACGGTATCATAAACATCAAACTTCCCAAGACTGTAAATCGTCCGGGATTTGATATTTATGACTTAAACGGAAAATTGATATATCAACACAAAATCAATAAAACAAGCAAAAATTATAAATTGGATTTACACCGACTTTCCAAAGGAAATTATATACTGAAAGTACAAGCCGAACAAATAATCTATAGCTCTAAAATTATCATCAAATAATGAATATTCTAATATTTGGAGCTACATCCGGAATTGGTCGAGCCTTGGCTAAAATCTATGCAGAAAAAGGTCATAGGCTCGCCATCACCGGAAGACGCTTGGAAAAACTGGAAGAAATAAAAAAAGAAAAGCCGGAAAACTACTTTCCTGTCAGACACGACATCAGAGACATAAACAGCATTGCCGACATCATCAAAGAAAGTCATCAAAAATTAGGACAGATAGACCTGATTATTGTCAATGCGGGAATAGGAAAATTTAATTTGGATTTGGAATGGGACATTTGTGAATCCGTGATTAAAACAAATATTATTGGTGTTTCAAAAGCATTGACAGAATCTTATAACTATTTCCGCAAACAAAAAAAAGGGCATTTGGTTGGCATCACATCGGTGGCATCTCTATTGGGAGGCGCAGCCAATCCGACCTATAATGCTTCAAAAGCTTACCAAGCAAATTTTTTGGAAGCTTTGTGGATTAAAACACATCAATCCAAGAAAAATAAAATTTATATCACCGATATTCGTCCGGGATTTGTGGACACAAAACTTGCTCAAGGTCAAACCTTTTGGAAAGCAAATGTAAACAAAGCCGCCGAACAAATTGAAAAAGCCATTCATAAAAAGAAAAAAATTGCCTATATCACCAAAAGATGGCGATTGGTGGCTTGGCTGCTTAAAAAAATGCCTGACTTTTTGTTGAAAAAATTAGTATAATTAAAAAAAACAACAGCACAAGACTTTATATAATGTGCTGTTGTTTTTAATCAAATTTCAATATGGAAATAAAAAAAATATTGTAATTTTATGTCCTAAAATTCATATGTTATGACCGATTTTCAACATGCTGTAATTCAAGGCATTCCGGAGGAACTTCCAAAACCTAAAGCTTACGACCAATCTGTCAGCCACAGCCCGACCAGAAGAAACAACTTGAGTGTTGAAGAAAAAAAACTGGCCATCAGAAATGCTTTGCGCTATTTTCCTGAAAAATGGCATGAAACCTTGGCAGTTGAATTTGCAGAAGAACTTAAAAAATTCGGACGGATTTATATGTATAGGTTTCGCCCTGACTATGAAATGTATGCCAGACCCATTGATGAATATCCTGCAAAAAGCAAGCAAGCCGCCGGCATCATGCTGATGATTCAGAACAATTTGAATCCGAAAGTGGCACAACACCCGCATGAATTGATCACTTATGGCGGAAACGGCGCCGTTTTTCAAAACTGGGCGCAATATCTTCTAAGCATGAAATACTTGTCTGAAATGACAGAAGAACAAACTCTCGTGATGTATTCCGGTCATCCCATGGGATTATTCCCCTCTCACAAAAATGCCCCGAGAGTGGTTGTTTCCAACGGCATGATGATTCCCAATTATTCCTCACTGGAAGATTATGACCGCCATAATGCCTTAGGCAATACGCAATACGGGCAAATGACCGCCGGAAGCTATATGTATATCGGACCGCAAGGAATTGTTCACGGCACAACCATCACTATTCTAAATGCCAAACGCATCATTGCAGAACGTTTTAAAAGAGACGCAAAAGAACCCGTTTTGTTTGTGTCTTCCGGACTGGGAGGCATGAGTGGCGCTCAGCCTAAAGCCGGAAATATTGCCAAAGTTATTTCCGTGGTTGCTGAAGTCAACCCCAAAGCAGCCAAAAAACGCCATGAACAAGGATGGGTAGATATCTTGGTAGATGATTTGAACAAACTGGTCAAGCAAGTGAAAACCGCAATAGCCGAAAATAAAATTATCTCCTTTGGCTATATTGGAAATATCGTGAATGTATGGGAAAAATTTGATGAAGAAAATATCCATATAGATTTGGGTAGCGATCAAACCTCATTACACAATCCGTTTAACGGCGGATATTATCCCGTAGGATTAAGTTTTGAAAAAGCCAACGAAATGATGGCTGCAGAACCTGAAAAATTCAAAGAGCATGTTTATGCCTCACTTCGCCGTCATGTAAAAGCCATCAATAAACACACTGCATATGGCACTTACTTCTTTGACTATGGCAATGCCTTTCTGTTGGAAGCCGGACGTGCCGAAGCAGATGTGATGAATGACAATGGAAAATTCAGATATCCATCTTATGTAGAAGACATTATGGGACCTATGTGTTTTGACTACGGATTCGGACCTTTTCGTTGGGTATGCACCAGCGGAAAGCCTGAAGATTTGGCAATGACCGACAAAATTGCCAATAAAGTGATGACAAATTTGATGCAAAAATCACCCAAACGTATTCGACAGCAAATGGTGGACAATATTGTTTGGATACAAGGCGCCCGAGAAAATAAGTTGGTTGTAGGCTCACAAGCACGTATTCTATATGCCGATGCATGGGGACGCATTCAACTTGCCGACGCATTCAACAAAGCCGTGAAAGACGGCAGAATATCCGCTCCGATTATCATTGGACGAGATCACCACGACGTGTCGGGAACGGACTCTCCTTTCCGCGAAACTTCAAACATCTATGACGGTTCCATGTTCACCGCCGATATGGCAATTCAAAATGTAATTGGAGATGCTTTCAGAGGAGCCACTTGGATTTCCATTCACAATGGTGGCGGCGTTGGATGGGGAGAAGTAATCAATGGCGGTTTCGGATTGCTTCTAGACGGTTCTTCCGATGCCAAAAACCGATTGAAAAGTATGCTTTATTGGGATGTTAATAACGGTATTTCTCGCCGAAGTTGGGCAAGAAATGAAAATGCCATGTTCACCGCAAAACGGGCTATGGATAACAATCCGAAATTGAAAGTAACCATGCCAAACTTAGTAGATGATTCCATTATTGACGAACTGAAGTTTTAACACATGTTTTTATATCAATCAAAATTTTTACACGCAAACTATTTAGAATTACAATATCTTTCTCATTTCTACTGGACAGAATATGCCGAGTATATGGATGAACAAGGCATTTATCATGAATGGCTGAATTTTTTGGACAAAAGGATTTATAAACGTGCCAATCAAATCTATACGGATTTCAGAAGAATTGAACACCTTATCAGTCAAGAAACCATCGATTGGTTCGTGACCTACATTTTGCCTAAAATCATTTCTCATAAGGGCTATCGAATGGGAATTCTGTTACACGACAATTCAAAAATTTCCGTTCCGACAACAATCAAAGTGAACAACATCAAAATTGAAACTAAGATTTTTCAAAGTCCTGAAAATCTAATGGATTGGCTGATGCACAATGCCGAACGAAAAGAACCCGGAATTGATGATCATGATCATTCACATGATGGAGATACTTGTCAGCATTCTTAGAAACGCCTAAATCTTTTTGACATATTTGGTCAAAATAACAATTTGTTGTCCTTCCACTTTTCCTTCAATATGCTCAGGATTGTCCTCAACGAGAGAAATACGCCTGACGGCAGTGCCGCGCTTGGCAGTGAAATTTGCACCTTTCACTTTCAGATCTTGAATCAAAACCACATTGTCTCCTTGTTGTAAAATTGCTCCATTGCTGTCTTTGTGCACCACTGCGTCTTCTTGGTTTGCTTCGCCCGTTGCTTCTGCCCACGCTTGTGTTTCTTCGTCAAGATAAAGCATATCCAACAAATCACGCGCCCAAGCTTCGTCAAGTCTGTTGAGCATTCTCCAAGCCATCACCTGAACTGCCGGAATTTCACTCCACATGCTTTCATTGAGACACCGCCAATGATTTGAGTTGATTTTTTCAGAATCTTCAAGCTGCTCCCGACAGGTTTCACAAACCAGAATGTGACTGTCTGCATTGTTCGACTGAGTGGGTTCAACGACAAAAGCAGTCAAATTTTGTGTTCCGGAACACAGTTCACATATTGAGTTACTTCTTGTCTGTAAAGCTTTTATAATGCTCATAATTTTTTATTGTAATTTGCTGCAAAAGTATAGAAAATAAGAACAAGAAACAAACCGCAAGCCTCCGGACCGAAGCAGACAAACACTTTTATTTATAAGAACGGCGAGAAATGATAACAGAATAAAAAAAATAAATATGCATCTGTCTCGAGACTTCAGAATCCGATGTTTAATCTTTAACATTTTTATATTAACTTTGTGGATATAAATCTTTTTGTTCATGAAAAAAACACTTTTCTTTTTCTTTCTGTTATTTTTCGGAATCATCGGCTATAATTTCAAGACCGATTCCACTACGGAAACTGCCATAAAAAACGGTTTTCTCAATGACTATCGTATTTATGCTTTGCATATTCCGGATAGTTTGAGTTTGGTTGACGAGATGGTTCCCGTTGAACAAAAAGATGTCAGAGAACGCATAGACAGAGAAATGTTGGTCAACACCTATTGGCAATCAAATGCTCTGTTATTGATCAAAAGAAAAAACAAATATTTTCCTACTATCGAACCCATTCTAAAGAAAAACGCTGTCCCCGACGATTTCAAATATCTGGCTGTTGCCGAAAGCGGTTTACAAAACGTAACATCTCCAAGCGGCGCAAAAGGTTTTTGGCAGATTATGCGAAGCACCGCAAAAGAATACGGACTGGAAGTCAACAAAGAAGTGGACGAACGCTATCATCTGGAAAAAGCAACCGGTGTTGCTTGTCAATATCTAAAGAAAGCACGAAACAAATTTGGATCTTGGACGCTGGCTGCCGCTTCATACAACGCGGGCATGACAAAAATTGCCAAAGAGATTGAAAATCAAAAAGTATATAATTATTATGATTTATATCTCAATGACGAAACATCCAGATATATTCCTAGAATCATTATGATCAAGCATATTTTAGAGCATCCCAGAGATTTTGGGTTTGTATTCAACACTTCAGATTTATATACTCCTTATGATTTTTATGAAGTAGCTGTTGATTCAAGCATTCAGAATCTGGCAGAGTTTGCCCGAAAACAAGGTGTCACTTATAAAGAACTCAAACTTCTGAATCCTTGGCTGAGAAGTAACAAGCTCACCAATAAATCAAAGAAAACTTATTATATCAAAATAAAAAAATAGCCATCCACAGATGACTATTTTTATTTCACCATCCTTGTTCTTTTATAGAAAAGTAGCCTGATTCAGAATATCTTTAAACTGCATTTTGATTTGTTTTGATGCATCATAAATCATCTGTTCCGTGGTGGGAAACCGAACTTGTTTTTCTTTCAAAAAATTTAATATTTCATTTCTTATCGCCCTTTTATCTCCTCTATAAGTGGCAAATTTATGATCGAAGATAAATTTGCTTTCCAAAGGAAAATTGTCCACTCTTTGGTTGGTTCTCAAGTCAATGATTTCAGCAACTGCCTTTAAAGCGGTTTCTTTATATTGTTGATACAGATGAACATTGCTTCTAACTTTGATATATCTGGGACGCTTGATTGGGTGTCCCAAACTGTCTTTCACCACATTTCCGTTCCCGTCTTTCAGATAGTCATAACCATCTTGAATGGTTTTTTCTTCTACAATTTCCTTGTCTCTGGATTGATTAGGACCAATCAAAATTTGTGTGAATTTCAACTTGATTTGATGGTCATAATTTACACCGCTTATTCTTTGGTTATGATAGTCCACCCAAAAATTATTAGCTCCGTAACTGCTAAAATTTAATAATTCGTCTGACAATCTTCTTGGGATAACTTGGTTTGTTTTGTTTTCAACAATAACCAAAGCGTGAGACATTCCCGCTTGATGTGCCTGATTCATTAAACTTCTGGTATTTTTGTAATCCGGGTCAATTCTATCAATTTCATCAAGCAAATCATAGGCTTCTCGTGCATCTTTTTTATTATGATGCCCCAATAGAATATTTGCTTTTTTGTAAAGATGAGAAACCAAATGATCTTTTGCATCTAGAATTTTTGAAGTATAGTCGGTTATCGGAAAATCTAATTGCCTGTTTTCCTTGACAACATAGATGGGCAACAAGGGTTTGATATCTTCCTGACGATTATCCAAATTCAGGTAAGTATCATAAATCTTCTGCCACTTGTTCGGATTTGTATTTGCTTTTAGCTTATTTATCGTCTCTAAATCCTTTTGGTTTGCCTTATCGTAGGCTTCCTTTAACAGCAAGGCATAAGCATCTCCGCCTTTGCTTCCTTTTTTCTTTTTTAATTTCTCAACGGAAAGATTGATTGCAGTGTCATAGTCTCCCGAATAAATATAGTTCTGTATTTGCTTTGTATTTCCGCAAGAACTCAATAAAAATAACATCAAAAAATTGAGATAGATAATTTTTTTCATCATAATAATTTATTTAAAGATTAATTCTTAAGAATTTAAGGTTCAAATATAATACCATTATTCTACATTTCGAAATACATCGATATTTTTTATTTTTGCTTCAAACAAAAAACCATTGCGATCAATAAGCAATTTAATTGATTTTTTATTTTGATAAAAGAAACGCTGCCAAAGTTCTTGCAGACTATACTTATATGAAGGCTTTCCGTTGACTTTCAGCAAAACATCTCCATATATCAATCCTGCTTGTTCTGCAGGAGAACCTGCTCTGACATATGTGATGACATAGATGGGTTTCAGTTTATATTCATACTTGTAGTCAATCAAAACTCTGTTGTCTTTGTTGCCGGAATCATGTGCTATTACGGCTGTTTTTTCTTGAACCAAGATCTTTCCTCCATAGGCAATTGAAATGCCACTGATGTTATAATAAAATTTTTCATGATAATTTCCTCTATATTTTTTTAGATACAATTTTTTGTTTCCATAGTCCAAAAAAACAAAAAATCTTCTCATTATCTCGTTTCCGATGATACCATCATAAAACTTTTTTGCATTAACCGTTTCAGTATATGTGGAATCAGGGAATGCCACATAAACATTTTTAAACTTAAAATTGTTATCAATATCAAAACGTTGCATTTTCGTTCTTCTGCCATTCACGTTCCCGCTTAAGCCTCTTCCCAAATAATCGGCAATATATTTTATGTTTTTCGGTATTTTTACCCGACTGTTTCTAAACAACCAAACAGCATCACTACTACCGGTATCTATCAAGAATTTTAATTTTTTCTTCTCCCCTTTTCTAAATTCAACAAGCCCGTTGATGTAAGGTTTGCCTTCAATCATATCAATATCATATTTTTTATACTTTCTCAATTTCCTGCATTTGAATTTGTCTCTTTTATAAAAAGTAAGTTTTTTATTTCTATAGTTTATTTTTACGATAAAATCCTTTAGCAAATCCCCTCCGATAAAACCATTGATTACAATCCCTATTTTCTCAGAAAAATCAAATTTCAAGTCGTGGATAAAATACATTGTATGGTCTTCATTTAACAATGTTTTTCCCACTTTGATATGATTGTGCTTTGATTTAACCCCTTTTATTTTTACATCCTTGCTTCCAATTCCTGCAAAAAATACGGTTTCTAAATTCTGTAATTTAATACTGTCTCCGGGATGTATGTTGATTAGTATGGTTTGTTTTACGCCCGTATCTAAAATAAGATTCATTTCCGAACCATTGACTTGAACCGGAACTATGATTAGATTTGAGACCAATTTAAATCTCATGGTAGTTTTCTTGCTGTGTTCCGGTAATTTGAAAACATCTTGGGAAATGCTTGAGTGTGTAGCAAGAATCAAGAATAGAACAACCAAGAAATTTTTAAATCTCATGCAACCAAGATACAAAAAAAAATCCAACCGAATTCGGTTGGATTTCTTTCATTCAATCAATTTGGTTAATCTAGATTCGGCACTCTCAATACTTGACCGGGATAAATCAAATCCGGATCTTTCAGCATTGGTTTATTGGCTTCAAAAATCACATTGTATTTTGATGCGTCACCATACATTTCTTTGGCTATTTTACTCAAATAGTCTCCTTTTTGAACTGTGTAAAATCTAGCCTCAGGCTCAGGTGTCGGCACATCTATTTTATCGTCAACTTCTGCAATGCCTTCCGTATTTCCAACGGTTAGAATGATTTTTTCTTTGACTTCCTGATTGGCAGCTGTTCCAAACACAAATGCTCTATCTCCGTCAATCACAATATTAAGTCCCTCAACAGGCAATCCGAAACCCATAATTTCCGCTTGAAGTTTTTGTGCTTTTTCAAAGTTTATTTCTTCAATAGATCTTGTGTCTTCTTCGTGTTTTTTGCCAAACAACTTGGCGCCTGCATCTTTGATAAATGAAAATAATCCCATAATAATATTTTTTTAAGTTAATATGCCCAAAAATACAAAATAAAATACTTATTTCAAAAAGACACATGCTAATATTTTATAATTTTTAGAACCTAAAAACAAAAAAGAGACACAAAACGGTCTCTTTCAGGTTGATATCTGTTTTTTAAAAAATTATGCTCCGATAATATGCTTCAATTCATTGATTTGATTTTCCCATAACATTTTGGTTTCTTCGATTTCATCCTCATCGGAAAAATCAGTAATCAACAAAGAAACATCTTTTGTTAATTCATCCGTAACTATCTTAAACTCCGTGAAGTAACTCGTTTCCTTATCATCTTCATCCAACCATTTATATTTGACTCTCTCCCCATCTCTCTTAGAAGCCAATTTTGCTTTTTCTTCTGAACCGTCCCAAATGAATGTATATATTTTTCCTCTGTAGTTTATGTCATCTGCAAACCATTGACTCAAACCGGATGGGGTAGTCAGATACTGAAAAATCATACTTGGAGAAGCGTGAATCGGAAATTCCAATTCCAATTTTACTTTATCACTCATATAAGTTATATTTATATCGCCCAAAATATAAAATAATATTCAATTATAAAAATATAATGTCTTATTTTTGCTAAAAATCAAACAAGATATGATCACACTCGAACAACTCAAAGATTTAGAAAAAAGACTAACCGACTTAAACTACTATCTTTGACATAGATCAAAAAAAAATAGAAATTCAGAACGAAGAGGAAAAAACCGGAAACCCTGACTTTTGGAACAATCCGAAAGAGGCAGAGGTTGTTATGCGCTCCATCCGTCAGAAAAAAAAATGGATAGATGATTTTTATGCCGCCAGGCAATCTTTTGACGATTTATCTGTATTGTATGATTTTTATAAAGAACAAGAAGTTTCTGAAGATGAAATGACTGCCCAATTCAAACAATCAAAAAATTTAATTGAGAAACTTGAATTAAAAAACATGTTGTCTGAAGATGCCGACATCTTAAGTGCTGTATTACAAATCACTGCCGGCGCCGGAGGAACCGAAAGCAACGATTGGGCAGAAATGCTACTCAGAATGTATCTGATGTGGTCAGAAAAAAACGGCTATAAAATCAAAGAACTCAACTATCAATCAGGAGATGTTGCCGGAATAAAAACCGTTACTATCGAAATAGACGGAGCATATGCTTTTGGATATCTTAAAGGAGAAAACGGAGTTCACAGATTGGTGAGAATTTCTCCTTTTGACAGCAACGCCAAACGACATACGTCTTTTGCATCGGTTTATGTATACCCGCTAATTGATGAAAGTATAGAAATTGAAGTGAATCCGGCAGATATCAAATGGGAAACCATGCGTTCCAGCGGGGCGGGCGGACAATCCGTAAACAAAATTGAAACTGCCGTCAGGTTGCGACATTTTCCAAGCGGCATTGTAATTGAAAATTCTGAAACACGCTCACAACTGGACAACAAAACCAAAGCCATGCAATTGCTGAAATCCAGACTCTATGAAATAGAAATGCAAAAAAAACAAGCGGAAAGAGATAAGATTGAAGCCAACAAGAAAAAAATTGAGTGGGGATCTCAAATCAGAAACTATGTGATGCAACCCTATAAACTTGTCAAAGATTTGAGAACAGGACATGAAACCTCACAGGTGGAGGATGTGCTTAACGGAAATCTTGATGCTTTCCTAAAAGCCTATTTGATGGAAATGGGACAGAAAAAGAAAAGTTTAAAGTGAAAAATATAAAACATAAACCAAAAGAATTATGGAATTACCCTATTCAGAACCTTATAAAATAAAATCGGTTGAAAATATTAAACGATCAACCATCGAGCAACGAAAACAGTGGATTAAAGATGCTCATTACAACTTATTTAACCTGAAAAGCAATCAAGTCTATATAGATTTATTGACCGACAGCGGAACAGGGTCCATGAGTGACAACCAATGGGCTGAAATCATGCGAGGAGACGAAAGTTATGCCGGATCTCGCTCTTTTGAATTGCTCAAAAATACCATTAATCGCATCACCGGTTATGAATATCTAATCCCCACACATCAAGGACGTGCCGCAGAAAACGTATTGTTTTCCGCCTTGGTTAAAGAGGGTGATATCATTCCCGGAAATGCTCATTTTGACACCACAAAAGCTCATATTGAATTCAGAAAAGCAAAAGCCTTTGATTGCACCATAGATATTGCATCAGACACCGCTAGTTTTCATCCTTTTAAAGGAAATATAGATTTGAACAAGCTGGAAAATGTTTTTAAAAATAATCCAAAAGAAAAAATTCCAATGGTTGTTCTGACTATTACTTGCAATACTGCCGGCGGGCAACCTGTTTCCATGAAAAACATCAAAGAAACATCGGCTTTATGTGAAAAATATGGCATTCCGCTCTATTTTGACGGAGCTCGCTTTGCCGAAAACGCTTATTTTATCAAGAAAAGAGAAGATGGATACAGAGATGTCAGCATTAAAAAAATTGTTAGAGAAATGTTTTCTTATGGCGAAGGCATGACCATGAGCGCAAAAAAAGACGGCTTGGTGAATATGGGCGGCTTCATTGCAACCAATAATGAAGAAACTTTCAATAAGGCCACTGTTTTTGCCATTCTCTATGAAGGGTTTATCACCTACGGAGGTATGAGCGGAAGAGACATGGGCGCTTTGGCAATCGGATTGGATGAAGCCACGGAATTTGACTATCTGCAAAGCCGTGTAAAACAAGTAAATTATTTAGGTCGCAAACTCATGTATAGTAATGTTCCCGTGCAACAACCCATTGGAGGGCATGCTATCTATTTGGATGCCAACAAATTTGTTCCAAGCATTCCGAAAGAACAGTTCAGAGCGCAATCTCTAGCTATAGAACTCTATATTGTCGGCGGCATTCGAGGTGTTGAAATCGGCACTATTCTGGCAGACAGAGACCCCGAAACAGGAGAAAATCGCTATCCTAATTTGGAATTGGTTCGCTTGGCTGTTCCACGCAGAACCTACACAGACAAACATATGGACTATGTGGCTGCAGTGATTGAAAAAGTATATAACACACGCGAAGAAGCCAAAACGGGATATGAAATTGTGTATGAGCCTCCTATTTTAAGACATTTCACGGTGAAATTGAGAAAAATATAAATTCATAAAATATGAACAAGATAATCATTTGGCACAACCCGCGTTGCAGAAAAAGCAGAGAAGGGCTGGCAATGACAGAACAAATTGCCAAGCAAAAATCTTTAACGATAAAAATTATAAAATATTTAGATAACCCTCCCAATGAAAACGAACTAAAAAACGTATTGAAGAGCATGGGCATGAAGCCAATGGAATTGATACGAACCAAAGAAAGCATTTGGAAAGAAAACTTTAAAGGGAAAACACTTTCAGATATAGACCTTATCAAGGCGATGTCAAAATTTCCAAAGCTGATTGAAAGACCCGTTGTGATTCATAACGGCAAAGCCGTTTTGGGAAGACCGGCGGAAGCAATTAAGAAAATATTCTAATATTAAGTCAGGCGTGTTATGTCACATAAATCAAAAAAAAAATTGTTGAGAGCAAAGCAAAATTGACAAGACTTGATATGATAATAACATGCTTGATTTGACCTCGAACAAAACTATTGTTTGACGAGTTTGACGGAGGTTATCTTTTGATTTCCTAAGATTTTTATCAGATATAACCCTTTGCCAAGACCCGAAATATCAACGCTGTTTCCAGAACTCAAATGTGTTTGGGTCAACACCAACTTGCCGCTCATATCATAGATATTGAGCTTTTGAATATTTTCGTCTGTTTGCAAATTGATTTGATTTTGTGCGGGATTCGGATATATTTGAATTTCTTTTTTCGATATATCTTGTATGGCAGAAAGGTCTCCTGCAGTTATCGGCGCTTCTGTCGTAGCATTATAGGCAAAAGCTTGCATTGTAAATTGCATGCTGCTGTGTGAAAACACCTCGGTTGTTACATAGAGCCAACCATAGTGATATTGTCCGTTGATTTGAAATTTTATGCCGATATACTTATTTTCTCTTCTACCCGTCCAATGCCCGTATTCACCGCTGTCATTCCAGTAGCCATAGAGCAAACCTCCCCAGCCACTGCCTAGTCTCCAAAAGTCAGATGTTGCTGAGATTTCGTCTCCCGCCTCAAGAATTGAAGCCTCATCATTATCAACAACAACATAAGTATGGTCCGTATTTGCATCGGGAATCAACAACATTGTCCAAACGCCTACATTATTGAGTAAAACCAAATGCACATCAATTTTTCCATCGTTATTAAAATCGACTTGATAGCCTTGCTGGAAAGTATTAATCGTTACATCCGGATTAACATCGGTATAAACAACTTGAGCTTCCGTTTTATAGGTTGTAAATAAAAACAACGCAAACAAAAAGGAATTTTTTAAATATTTGGTCTTATGCATAAAACTTATTTATCGATGATTATTTTATATGTCTGAACTTGCTTTTCTTTGAAAAAACTCAACAAATATAAGCCTGACTCCATCCCTTTCAAATCAATGCTAAAATCTGAAGTTATACTTGAAAGTTTATAGTATAATAATTGTTTTCCTAAAATGTCGTTTAGCGTAATTTTATTAAATCCGTCGGCATTTGACACATGAAGTATTTCTCTTGCCGGATTCGGATAAATTGAGACCCTATAAAAATCCGATTCGCCTACGGCGGACGTTCCATACTCGTAGCAGCCCATATCAGGTGCGCTGCCCTGAAACGGAAGGCCAATATCTGTTCCACTATCAATGCAAGGGGAATTTGATGATAAATGAAAATTCCCTGCATTCGTATCGACAAACAGCGGATTTGTATAAATATTATTGCTTCCCGTTGCTCCCGCCGGAGGATTTGCATCAGAATAGTTGATTGTTGCATGCCCGTCCATATCCAAATTGATATCATCGCTATACATGCCGTGATTATCATAAATAATACTGTTGACAAATGTTGCATTGGCGTAGGCAAGATTTATTCCTCCTCCATCGCCGTGTCGGGCGGCATTTTTTGAAAACGTACAATTCCTAAAACTCAACAAATTTCCCGTTCCCAAAGTAGAAATGGCGCCTCCCGCAGAATACTCCGTATAATTTCCGGCAAACAAACATTGAATCATTTTGGTATTTGTCACCGAATAAAAAGCAATGGCACCTCCCCCATACAGACAGTTATTTCCTACAAATTCACAATTCTTAATTTCAGAATTCATGTCTGATGTAAATTTGATTGCTCCTCCTTCACCATAGGCATGATTATTCAAAAATTTACAATCTTCAAATCGGGTTAAGGTTCCGGAAGAGCCTCCGGTATTATAAGCATAAATCGCCCCTCCCATTCCATCATCATTTCCGGTGGCGTCATTATTGGCAAAAACACAATGAGACACAACGGCATCAGAAGTCAAAAGTGCCATGCCTCCACCGTGATTGTCAGGATAGTTTCCATTTGTTTTTCCAAATTCTATAAGACAATAGGACAATTGATTGATACCGTCTGCGTGGTCAAATCTGATACCTCCCCAACCTATATTCGGATTATTTGTCGTAAACTTGATTGTGTCGGTCATTGTTCCGATTGCTTGCAAGTTTCCTTGTACGACAAATTTATAATGGGCTTGAAAATTAATTTCAACACCTGCTTCAATGCTTAAGGTTTGCCCGTTGGGCACAATGATTTCTCCGGTGACTTCATAGGGAGAATTAGCCAAACTCCATACACCGGATTGATTGCCGTTTACCTGCGTTTGGGCAAGCATGCTTATACTCATGGGTATAAACAGTAATAATAATATTTTTTTCATCCAAGTAGATATTTTAATTTATAAAACCTTTTCTTTTCAGCAAAGCATCGATTTTCGGCGCTCTTCCTCTAAATTCTTTATACAATTCCATTCCGGGTTTTGTGCCGCCTTGACTCAACATTTTTCTATATTTCTTTGCCAATTCTGTATTGAGTACGTCACCAGATTCTTTAAAAGCGGCAAATGCGTCCGCATCAAGAATTTCAGACCACAAATAGCTGTAATATCCGGCAGAGTATCCGCCTGAAAAAATGTGTGCGTAATAGGTGCTTCTGTATCTTGGAATGATCTCGTCAATCAAACCGAGTTTTTTCATAGATGTCTTTTCAAACGAGGCGGTTTTTATTTTTGATGCATCTTTGAGTGTATGATAGTCCATATCCAGATAGGCAGCAGCCATATATTCTACGGTTCTAAACCCTACATTAAAGCCATTGGCGGCATTCATCTTGTCAACCATTTTTTTCGGAATTATTTCTCCGGTTTTATAGTGTTTGGCATACAATTTCAAAATTTCAGGTTCACTCATCCAATTTTCCATGACTTGCGATGGAAATTCAACAAAATCTCTCGGCACATTTGTTCCTGAAAACGAAGCATATTTCACATGCGATAATAATCCATGCAGCCCATGTCCAAACTCATGAAATACTGTTTGAGCTTGAGAAAAACTCAACAAAGACGGGCTGTCTTTTGTGGGTGCCGGAAAGTTGAAATTATTGGTTACAATCGGTGTAACAAAGTTTTCTACATTCGATTGCATGCGTAATTCATTCATCCAAGCACCTCCCTTTTTGCTGGGTCTGGCAAAGAAATCCATATAAATCACACCCAAATGAGAGCCGTCTCGGTCAAGAACTTCAAAAGCCTGTTGGTCTTTGTGCCAAGTGGCAATATCTTTTCTTTCTTTAAAGCTTAAGCCAAAGAGTTTATTTGCCAACATAAATGCACCGTCTCGCACGGCATTTACTTCGAAATACGGACGGGTTTCATCTTCATTGAAATTATATTTGCTACTTCTTATTTTCCTGACATAATAGCGCCAATCACTTGCTCTGAATTTATCTTTAATTTCATCGGCTTTCATAGATTTTGCCATTAAATCTCTGTCTTGCTTTGCTGTTTCCAACGCAGATTTCCAGATTTTTTCCATCAAGTCATAAACATTTTTCGGGGTTTCTGCCATATTTTCTGCCAACACATAATCTGCATGGGTTTCAAAACCTAAAAGTTTTGCTCTTTCCGCACGCAATCTCACCTGTTCTTCTAAAACTTTTTTATTATCGTGTTCATTATCATTATTTCCGCGATTGGCATAGCCTTGAAATATTTTCTCTCTCAGTGTTCTATTGGGTGAATAGTCTAAAAACGGATAAAAACTCGGGCGTTGCAATGTGAAAGACCATCCGGATTTATGTCCGCGTTTTTTTGCCTCGGCTACTGCTGCATCAACAAAATTCCGAGGCAAATTGCCCAAATCTTTTTTATCGGTCACATATAAATCAAAATCATTGGTTTCAGCCAAAAGATTGTCTCCAAATTCCTGAGAAAGCGATGCCAAACGTTTATTGATTTCTTGTAGGCGCTGTTGCTTTTTTTCATCCAAATTTACACCGGCACGCACAAATCTTTTATAGGTTTCTTCCACCAATCTTTTTTCTTCCGGTTCCAAGTGCAGGGTTTTTAATTTTTGATGAACCGCATCTATACGATCAAACAATTTTTTATTCATACTGACGGCATCATAATGCGCAGACAACATGGGTCTGATTTTCTTAGAGGTTTCTTTCAATATATCGTCTGTATCGGCAGATTCAACCGCATCAAAAACAAACCGAACTTTGTTCAGCGTGCTCCCACTCAGTTCAAGCGCTTCTATGGTATTTTTAAAATCGGGTTCTTCTGTATTATTGATAATTTTATCTACTTCGGCTTCATGTTCTTTGATTCCTTGTTCAAAAGCAGGCAAATAGTCTTCACTTTTAATTTTATCAAAAGGAGGTGTACCAAAAGGCGTTTCCCATTTTTCCAAAAGCGGATTGACCCGATTGGTTTCGGTTGTTTCTTTTTCCATTTTTTTATCTTTATTTTCTGTTTGACAAGATAACAGCAAGCTGATAATACTCACAAAAACGATATACTTTCTCATTGGTTTATTTTTTTTTATAAAATGATTTCTAATTGATTTTATATGTTTGTCTGAATTCATCCAATTGCGTTTTATTAAATGAATCTTTATGAATGGCAATTCTTTCTCCGTTTTTAAAATTGAACACAAACCACTTTGGCAATTCCACCAATTCTTTGATTTGTTTTCTTTGGTAGGTCAAATCCGTTTCCGGATTTTTTACTCGAATCTGATTGTTGTCAATTTCATAAGTTGTTTGCAAGTCTTGGATTTGCTTGAAAACTTCTGCATACACTTTTTTTTCTTTTCTGAGCAAATAGATCGGAAGCAAAATAAACAGCAACCCGAAAGCAAGAAAAACATAGTGTTCAGCCTTGAGCTGTATACCTTTTGATAAACCGGTATAAAACAAATAGGCTGCTGCCATCAGATAAAGCACCGCAAAAGACAGATTGACAATGATTATTCTTTTTTTATAAAAGGGGCGCAAAACTTTAGGAAAATTAGCCTCCATAAAATCCGCATAATTCATTTTTTCTTTAAGTATCAGATTCATTATGTTTTGTAGTATTTTGAGATAACAAATATAAATAAAAAAACTCGAAGCTTGAAGCCCCGAGTTTTTCTACAAAAAACAATTACTAAAAAAAATTATCCCAATTTTTCCTTAACAATTGTAGAAATAAGTTTTCCTTCTGCTTTTCCTGCCATCTTTTTTGATGCTATGCCCATCACTTTTCCCATATCTTTCATACTTTCAGCACCCACTTGAGCAATAATTTCAGCAACAACCGTTTCAACTTCTTCTTTGTTCATTTGCTTGGGCAAAAATTGAGCGATTATTTCCACTTGTTTCAACTCTGTTTCTGCCAAATCTTCGCGGTTCTGCGATTGATAAATTTCTGCACTGTCTTTTCTTTGTTTGACCAATCTTTGCAATAATCTGATTTCGTCATCTTCGGTCATCACACTATCTTTCTGTTTTGTTTTCTCGAGCAAAATGGCAGATTTCACCGCCCGCAAAGATTCAAGGGCAATAGTGTTTTTTTCTTTCATCGCAATTTTTAATTGCTGCATGATTTTGGTTTCTAAACTCATAATCTGATTTTTCAATGGTTTATATCAATTTTTGAACTAGTCAACATTGTCATTTAAAAAAGAATTTGAATCTTTCAACTTAAACTCTCCGTCCATATTCATCTCGATTTTATGTGTGGTTTGTGAGGATTTAGGACTGAGATCAATTTCTATTCCTTTTTTTTGAAAAGCGGGAACTTCCTTGTTCTCGTCTTCAATATCCAGATGTGATGTATATTTTCTCATATAGTTTTTTCTGATATTTCCTTTTCTGAAAACTTCCTCGATGGGCAATTCAAACGGGTCTTGCTCTTCAATCACTTCTTTGCTTTGCTTTTCATTTAAATTAAACAACAAATCTTGTTTTTTTTCTGCTTCCTGCTGAATTTCTTCTTGTAAATGTTCCGAAATATCTTTGTTTATCAACTCAATTTTATTTTCAACCTGAGCGGATTCATCAATAAACTCGGTTGGATTTTCAACAATGGGTTCATCATAAAAACTCATTTTGAATTGTTTGTAACCGAATTCGTCTATTTCAGCATGTTCTTCTGTTTCAATCGGAGTCTCGTAGTTCGTAATAACATCCTGCACCATGTCCAAATCAGAGGCTGTTTCATCGTCTAAAACATGAACAATTTTTTCTTGCTCCGTATTTGCAATCATATTTTGCTGATTCTTATTGAATCCTGTGGCAATAATGGTCACGGATATTTCTTCGTCGGACGATGCATCCTCGCCAATTCCCATAATGATGTCCGCACTGTGTCCCGCTTCGGTTTGGATATAATCGTTGATTTCACTAATTTCGTCAATTGTAATTTCCGATGATCCGGACACAATTAACAACAACACATTTTTTGCTCCGGTGATTTTGTTGTCATTGAGCAAAGGTGAGTCCAGTGCTTTGGCAATCACGTCTTTTGCACGTGATTCTCCACTGGCAGAAGCCGCTCCCATGATGGCAGTTCCACTATTTTCCAAAACGGTTCTCACGTCTCTAAAATCGACATTAATGGTGTAGTTATGTGTGATTACTTCTGCAATGCTTGTTGCTGCAGATGCCAAAACCATATCAGACTTGGCAAAAGCTTCTTTATAGGTCAGATTGCCATAGATTTCTCTTAATTTATTGTTATTGATAATAATCAGAGAATCTACATATTCACGCAAATTTTCAATTCCTTTAGCGGCATAATCATTTCTCTTTTTTCCTTCATACATAAAAGGACTTGTCACGATTCCCACTGTCAGAATGCCCATTTCTTTTGCCAATTTGGCAATGATGGGTGCTGCACCTGTTCCTGTTCCGCCGCCCATTCCGGCAGTGATGAATATCATTTTTGTATTGGTTTCCAAAACATTTTCTATGGACTTCAAATCTTCTAATGCCGCCCGCTCACCCACTTCAGGATTGGCTCCCGCTCCCAAACCTTCGGTCAAGCTTTTTCCGATTTGAATTTTATTGGGAATAGGACTTTTTGACAAATCTTGCGCATCTGTATTGATAACCACAAAGTCAACATCTTTAATGCCTTTTTGATACATATAATTCACGGCGTTACCGCCTCCGCCACCTACACCGATGACTTTTATCACACTTGATTTATTCTTTTCCAGATCAAATTCCAAATCCAGATTGAAGCTATTTTTATTTTCCATAATACCCGATTTTATTCTAATTTATCTACTATTTTCATTACTCTATTGAAAAAGTCAGAGAAACCTTTGGTTCTTTTCTTTTTCTTTTTCTCTGTTTGAGCCACAACATCATTGTCTGTGACATTTTCCGCTTGCTCTTCAGATTTTTCTTTTATAGGTTCTTCAAATACGTTTTCTTCGTATTCAAACAACTCATAATTCTTTTTAGTTTCTAATCCCTTAATCAACAATCCAACTGCCGTTGCATAAATAGGGCTTTTGAGATCTTGCTCAGTTCCTGCTGCCAAATTCTGATTCGGATAGCCCACACGTGTATATAAACCCGTGACCAAATTGACCAATTGCGGCAGGTGTTTCAGTTCAGCACCTCCTCCGGTCAAAACAATGCCACCTAACAAGACATTGTCATTACTGGAATCCGTATATCTTTTTATCTCTGTATCTACCAACTGAATTACTTCTTCTATTCTTGCCTTGATAATGCGAGAAATGCTTTTTAAACTGATTTCAACCGGCGGACGACCGGGTAGTCCTTGAATGGAAACTACTTCCGAATCGCTATTTTCTGCAGGCCAAGCCGAACCGAATTTTACTTTTATAGCTTCCGCATTGCGCTCCAGCACATGAATGCCGTTGGCAATATCTCTGGTCACTACATTTCCTCCGTAAGGGATAATTGCCGTATGCCTGATGATATCATTTTTGAATATGGCAAGGTCTGTTGTTCCTCCGCCTATATCGATTAATGCAATGCCACCTTCTTTTTCTTCTTCAATCAAAACCGCCTCAGAAGATGCCAAGGGTTCCAGAGTGATATCTTCTACTTCAAGATTTGCCATGCGCACGCAACGAACCAAATTTTGAATCGATGCTACTTTGCCCACCACTACATGAAAATTGGCTTCTAATCGAGTTCCTGACATGCCGATGGGTGTTTCTTGGATATTTCCTTCTTCATCCACCTTATATTCTTGCGGCAAAGCATGAATAATTTCTTCTCCCGGATCAACGTGGATTCTCTCCACTTGTTTGATTAATTTCTCAATTTCATCTTCTGTAATCATGCTCTCAGGATCTTCTCTCATGATGTATTCACTGGTTTGAATACTTCTGATGTGTTGTCCTGCAATGCCAACAATCACTTTGCTAATCTTGATGCCTGAATCATATTGCGCCTTTTGAATGGCTTCTTCAACGGCATCAACCGTATTTTTCAGATTAACAACCACTCCGGTTTTCACGCCTTTGTTAACAGCTTTTCCATAGCCTAGAATTTCCACTTTTCCAAATTGATTCTTCCGCCCGATAATGGCAACAACCTTTGTTGTGCCAATATCCAAACCAACTACCTCCGTTCGGAGATCTTGGGGGCGCAAATGCAAATCATCCGTCAGATAGTTTTGCTCTTCTTGTTTGTTAGGTTTCATTTGATTCATATACTTGATATTTATTTTTTTTGTTTATTTACATACCACTTGATTGCTATAGCATAAATCAATATGTTTATATTTAGATTCCATTTTGTGTTTTATCAAATAGGTGTATATCGTCTTGAGTTTAAAAAGTTTGTTTTCAATTTTTTCCAAATTTCCAAACTTGAATTCAGCCTTGATTTTTTTAAGTTTCAACATATACGCCGCATCTATTACGTGAATTTCAGCTACTACGTTTGATAAATATTTATCTCCGTTTATCTGTTGTAATAAAGTGAATATATCTTGTCGCTTTTTTGTGTCGAAATCACCAAAAACCAAAATTACATTTTCTGTATAATGTGAGGATAAAGGTCTTTTTTTGCCTTTGTTGTCAATATAATATGACGTGCTGCCAAAAACCCTTGCAATTGGCTGATATTGATATACCTCTGTTATCAAATTCCCATTTAAATCCTCATAAATCTCTGCATTATTTATGTAATCGTTTTTCGCCAACTCATTTTCCAACCGACCAATATTTATGTTATGATTTATGCTGTCTTTAAGCTTCAGGAGTTTTTCAACTTCCTCTGCTTGAATGAAATTTTTCTCAATTGGATAAACCTCTACACGACTGTTTTTTATTTTTTCATGCAAAAAATGCTTACTGAAAATACTCCCCAGAAAAAATGTGGATATCAAAATGGCTGTGCCTGATATGAGTATAAACAGTTTTTTCATCTTGTCTCCAATGTTTTCATAATATTTCTCACGATGTTTTGCGTTGCATCCGGCAATGCTAGTTTTTTTATTTCTTTGCTCATTTTCTCGTATAAATCATCTTCCTTAAAAAGTTTTTCTATTTGTGCAAACAGTTTTTCATTCACTTGTTTTTCAGGTATCAAAACGGCTGCATTTTTCTCAGCCAAGGCTTGCGCATTTTTAGTTTGATGATCTTCTGCCACATAGGGAGAAGGAATCAAAATGGCCGGTTTTCCCACCAATGCCAATTCAGAAATTGTTCCTGCTCCCGCCCTTGAAATAATCACATCTGCCAAGGCATAGGCAAACTTCATTTCAGGAATAAAAGCAACCGATCTGATGTGTTCTTCGTTAT
>Ga0256846_1000156_pt1 | contig 29965 bp, 25 predicted proteins | sample TevniametaG_FD_189098 | JGI IMG/M metagenome (GOLD analysis project Ga0256846, IMG submission 189098) | Tube worm associated microbial communities from hydrothermal vent at the East Pacific Rise, Pacific Ocean - Tevnia | ecosystem: Host-associated > Annelida > Integument > Unclassified ...
CAGGCGGATTCGGAGAAATATATAAGTCGATTGATGGCGGTAGAACATGGAGGAAAATCACCCCTTTTAGTAGAGCCAATCAGTTATGGGGCAACTACTTTCTTGACAAGGACAATGGAGTTGTAATTGGCGGTGGGTGCGGCAATAGCGGATTGCAATTTTTTAGAACAAACGACGGAGGAAATACCTGGAGATTATATAGGTATCCGAGTACTAACTCAGGGCTGTCCGATGTTGTGCTTTACCCTAACGGCAAGGGTTATGCAAGTAGTAGCGGACGAATTTGGCAAACACTAGACGGTGGATATACTTGGATAAAAATTATAAGTACCGGCGCAGCTGACTGGCAGGAAGACCTACATATTTCCGGTAAAACAATATTAGTGCCATACTCTAAGGGTTGCACAGGAGGTTTGAATTCGGGAGGTATTAGGATTTCTACAAATTTCGGTAAGTCTTGGCGTGATATTAACACCCACAATGCTATGTTTGGTGCTTGGCTTAACGATAATTTACACGGCTGGGCTTGTGGACACGAGGCTTCTCTATACCATACTACTAACGGCGGCATTACTTGGAATATGGAAAATTGCGGTATTGTTGAAGATGAAGTACTTGATGATTTCTGGTTCTTCAATGATACTACGGGTTTTGTTTGCGGAAAGTATATTTACAGATACAAGATTCCTCGCAATATATATACACGTATTTTGCACACAGAGCTTACTGCTTGTGATGGCGATACAATTATACTTGCCGCTGATGGAAAGTACTTCCATTACGATTGGTCAAATGGTGCAAAGGACAGTTTGATTAAAGTCACCAAAAGCGGGAAATATATTCTGACTGCTTATAATTCAATATGCGATACAGCGCATCCCGATACTGTTACCGTTCATTTCAGCCCAAGTCCTGATATTAATCTGCAAATTGTTCCCGACACCGTTATTTGTGCCGGCGATAGTGTAATACTTATCGTCAATACTAATGCCGATAAAATTCAATGGTCAACCGGCGAAAAGACTGATACTATTATTGTCAAAAAGGAAGGAAAGTATAAGGTTACAGTTTGGAATGAATCCGGTTGTGATAAGGTTAAGGAAGTTAATATAAAAGTTATTCCTCTGCCCGAACCAAAATTAACACTTCAGGGTAGGAACATTTTTTGTAGGGGTGATTCAACGACAATTATTGCAACACCCGGTTACTCGCATTATATATGGTATGACGGTAATGGTAATAAAACGATAACTAAATCTAATAAAATCAAAGTCGGCAGTTCGGGTATTTATTATTGCTTTGCCACTAATGAGTTCGGTTGCTTAGGTGGTGGCAAGGATTCGATTAAGATTACTGTTATTAACGAAGTAAACAGATTGACTTTTTCCTTCCCCGAAAACAATGAGTTCTCTCTGGATTCCACATATTTCCCCAATATGATTTGCAAGAATATGCGTATAAAGAATATTACAAAAAAAGAATGGAAAATCAATTTACCCTATTTGTTCCATAACATTTCATTTTCTTTTCCGCAATCGCAATTTCCGCTTACTATTCAGGGTGGCGAATCTGTTGATATTAAAATATGCTACTCGCCAACTCAACTCGGCGAGGAAAGAGATACAGTTGTTATTGATGATTTATGCAATCCGCATTTGTTAAAGCTGAAAGGGCTTTCTCTTGTCAGCACTTACAATTCGTCTTCTGTCTGCAACACACAAGTTGTTGGACATACTGTTAGACTATCTGATAAATATAGATTTTCTACAACGGAACCATATCCAAATCCGGCAGGTGTTAGCGTTATTGTACCATTCAACAGATTTAGTACAAACAATACAAATGGCAAGGAAAAAGCGGCGATTTATAATATATACGGAAATGAAGTTTGCAATGCCGAACGTAAAATTATAGCAATGTCAAAAGTTGATAATTCAATTCTTACAATCGGTAAGTTTGTGTTCGACACAAAAGACATAAGAGCAGGTTCGTATATCATTATTATTCGTACAGAAAGCGAGATAATAAAACATAATTTACTCATCTTGCATTAGAGAGTATAATTAGAGCTAATCTTAAAGACAACATTCCGAAAGTGCAGAACCTTCGGAATGTTGTTTTTTTCTATCTACCGAATATTAATAATGAAATAATTATCTTTCTATTTCTTCACGGCAAAATAATTAACATCTAATTTGCGTGCGGCAAGCGCATCATTGACGCGTGCAATAGGAGTATTGTGCGGAGCAGATTTCAACAGTTCGGGAGATTCCTCCGCTTCCTTTGCAATTTTAATAAATGCATCAGCCAAATCGTCAAGTGCTTCGACTGTTTCCGTTTCCGTAGGCTCCACAAGCATTGCTTCGTGAACCACTAATGGAAAGTAAACAGTAGGTGCATGGAAACCGTAATCAAGAAGACGTTTCGCCATATCCTTTGTAGTAACACCATGCTTTTTCTGGTTATCTCCGCTCATAATGAACTCGTGCATACAAGGTTCGTTGTATGGAATCATAAAATCATTTTTCATTTTGCTGAACAAATAATTTGCATTAATGATTGCATTTCTGCTGACATTAGTTATTCCATCTGCTCCGAGCATTCTGATATATGTATATGCACGTATCAAAATATTGAAATTGCCGAAAAATGTATGCACCTTTCCAATTGATTTCGGCAAATCATTATTGATTGCAAACTGTTCGCCTTTCTTTTCAATCTGTGGTACAGGCAAATAATCAACAAGTTTATCGCTTACACATACCGGACCGGAACCGGGTCCACCCCCACCGTGAGGCGTAGAAAAAGTTTTATGCAAATTAATATGAATACAATCAAAGCCCATTTCTGCCGGACGCGTTATCCCAAGTAGGGCATTTAGATTAGCACCGTCCATATACATCAAACCGCCGCAACCATGAATTAATTGTTCGATTTTTTGAATATTCTTTTCAAAAATACCAACAGTATTTGGATTTGTCAGCATAAAGCCGGCGACATCGTCTCCACAATGTGCCGCAAGGTCTTCGACATCAACACGCCCTTCCTCATTGGACTTAATATTAACTATTTGAAAACCGCCTATAGTAGCAGATGCAGGATTTGTGCCGTGTGCGGCATCGGGAATCAATATTTTGGTTCGCTTAGTATCGCCGCGGTCCAAGTGATAAGCCCTGAATAGCAAGATGCCCGTCATCTCACCGTGTGCGCCTGCGGCAGGCTGTAAGCTTACCCCCTGCAAGCCCGTTATTTCCTTCAAATTTTCACCGAGTTCATACATCAATTGCAAAGCACCCTGAGCATATTTTTCATCAGTATGCGGATGGACATTCAGGAAACCATCAAAAGCGGCGGTCTTCTCATTTACTTTCGGATTATATTTCATCGTACAAGAACCGAGGGGATAGACACCCTGTTCTATACTATAATTGAGTTGGGAAAGCCTTACAAAATGTCTTGCTATTTCATTTTCGCTAACTTCCGGAAGCGGCAGTTCAATTTTCCGTGCAAGGTCTTCGGGAATTGAATAATCTATATTATCAGGCAAATCGTTCTTAGGCAAAGTATAGGCTCTGCGTCCCGTTTTACTCTTTTCAAAAATCAATTTTTCCATTATGAACCCTAATTAAATTTATAAATTTTTTATTGTTTCCAAATTGTTAAATAGCGCATCTTTTGCAGCGATTTGTTCTGCTTGTTTCTTGCTCTTACCCTTTCCGGTACCGAGCATTGTTTCCCCAACAAAAACGCCAACATTAAATACTTTAGCGTGGTCTGGACCACTCTCTTCCAATACGGTATATTTCGGAGAAGACTTACCGAGAGATTGCACTAACTCGAGCAATCGACTTTTAAAATTTTTATCTGTAAACTCATCGCTTGTCATTACAGCCGGAACTAAAGAATTGATAATGAATTTACGTGCGGCATCAAAACCGGAATCAAGATAGATAGCACCAATAACGGCTTCGGTCGCATCAGCTCCGATAGATTCACTGCCGTTTTTAATTGATTTTCTGGCACTAAAACTCATTTGAATAAATGATTCGAGATTATATTTCTTTGCGAAAAGAGCAAGAGAATCCTTGTTTACAAGCTGCGCCCTCATTTTCGTCAGGTTACCCTCGTCCACATTTGAATGTAGAGAAAAAAGATAGTCTGCAACAGTTAGATTGAGCAAGGCATCACCAAGGAATTCCAATCGCTCATTTGACAGCAAATACATTTCCGGTACGACCTGCAAATATGAGCGATGTGTCAATGCCTGCTCGAAGTATTCTACCTGATTAATACGAATTCCCAATGCTTTTTCAAACTCGTGTTTTTTTTCGCTATCGAGAAATCCAAGCTTGGGGAATGTACCTTTCTGGGTGGCAAAACGTAGATTTTTCCTAAGTGGAGAAAACCGTAAAAAGCCGTTATATATGTTGTGCAGAAAGTCTTTCAAATGTTTTTACGAACAATATTAATCATAAAATACTAAATTAAGGTTTTCTCATTACTTAAAAAAACAATAGTCTGACAGACGAATATTATCCCAAAATACAAATTACAGAAAGTAGTTGTTAGAAAGTTCAGGTCAAGACATCATCGCTAAACAATTGATAGTAGGAATTGAATAAGAATATAAGGGAAATGAGCAAACTAATAGGTTTGGTTTGTCGGGGTAGCAGGATTCGAACCTGCGACCTTCTGCTCCCAAAGCAGACGCGCTAACCGGGCTGCGCCATACCCCGCATAAAATAAGATTACAAAATTCGCTTATTTTTCTTAATTATCCAAATAAATTATTTATTTAGCAAATTATTATTCACATTATTGCCATCAGCTAACATTTGCGGATACATATCTTTAATACGTTTGTCGCGGCGTTGCTTGGCAAGTTCACGCATATCAACTACACGGTCGGCTTCGTCCACAATCTCGACACCGAGCAAGTTTTCCAGCACGTCCTCCATTGAAAGTAGTCCCTCAATACCGCCATATTCATCAACGACAAGGAAAATATGTTGTCGCAATTTAATAAACTGCTCCATAGCATCGTCAAGCATTGCGTTTTCGGGAATGTAATGAATTTTTCTGGCAAATGAGCGAAGGCTTTCCTCAGTCTTATTTTTCAAAGCGGCATTCAGTACTTCTTTAGTAACCACATAACCGACAACCTTGTCATCAATAGATTTACCCTCCCAAATGGGAAAACGAGAAAAAGTCAGCAATTCGGGGACATTAATAACTTCGCTAATAATTTTATCGGCTTCGTAGCTGAAAATAACAGTGCGGGGAGTCATAACATCGGAAACAAGAACATCACCATAGTGCATAATATTTTTCATCAGACGATATTCGTCTTCATCTATATAGCCGTCCTCCATTGCGGTTTCGACCAGAGAATTTATCTCCTCACGGGCGGCTTCGTCCTCACCCTGTCCGGAAAGGAAATGCACCAATTTAGAATATATATTCGAGACAGGAATAGTCAAAACAAACAAAATATTTAGAATTGTTTTATACTTCACTGCAAATTTAATATTGAACCGACTTGCTAATCCGGTCATAACCGTACGTTGCAGAAAAACAACAATAATAAATATTAACAGATAAACAACAAAAGAAACAAAACTATAATTTTGAAAAATATTAAAAGCGGCGAGAGAAGCCGCCGCAATAATATAAAAACACACCTCAACCAAGATAAGACCGATAGAGGCATGTTCATATTTATTATTTAATTGATGTAAACTATCAATTAACTCGGGTGAAGAGTCGGATAGACTATCAATATCTTCACGCGTTATTGAATCATATATATTTGAGAAAAAAGAAAGCAATCCAGCAAATACTGTTAGAAAGATTGCAATAAATAAATATTCCATTTAGCCGGAAGCCTGCTCCTGCTTGTTAGTTAAACATAATTCGATAAATTAAGAACTGAATTTTTTGTCAATAATAGTAATTCTGCCCGGATACTGTATAGCTCCGAAAGATGTCTGCACAGTCGGCTTTGCATCAAGTTTTAGACGAGCGGCAGAACCATTAACACCACCCAATGCAAGGGCAAGATTGAGAATGCTATCATAACCTTTTTCTTGGAAAAACTTATACAAGTCAATGTCAATGGCAACAGGAATAATAGTCGATTGTCCTGTCCCGGGTATTTCAATTGCTTTGTTGATAATACCCCTAATAGTCGGCACATCATCAATATAAAGTTGCCAATCAAATGAAGTCAAAGTAGCACCGGTTTTTTTGGAGCCACCTGTTCCGTCATTCGGATTGTTTGCGGCTACATTGAGTACAAATCGTGCGGGGAAACTCTTTGATGCAAAGGCTTGTCCGAGTTTTAGCCCGTCAGTAATTGAGAAATCGCTAACAGAACTCTTATTGGACAAGTTGATTCCGGCAAGATTAAAACCATTCACATTTTCCAATTTAAACTGTAATCTCTTTAAGTTAGTCAATGACTGCGTAATGTTCTTGATTGTAGTACAACTGGTAAAAATGAACATACTCACAAGCACAAGTGCCATAATAGATGTTATTTTTTTCATAATTTTTCCCTTAATTTGTTTGTAATATGATTGATGATAATAATCGAATAATATTGTTAGCAGACAAGAATTATTCCTCGCATTCAGGGGGAACAATATCTAGGTCTTTATTGTTATAGTCTTGAACAACAAATCCCATTTTAACTGCATAATCAATAATATCTTGTAACTCACTGTTTTTTTTCTTTTCGCAAGCAAGGTCTGTAAAAAGTTTAATTTTTGCAATAAGCAGTTTTTCTTCAATGGGTTTGCTTAAGAAATCGTCTGCACCGGAACTAATTGCTTTTACCTGATTAGTAATATCATTGAGGGCAGTAACAATAATAACAGGTATATCTTTTGTATTTTCATTAGATTTCAATTGTTTGATAGTTTCATAACCGTCAAGTTTTGGCATCATCACGTCCAGCAAGATAACATCGGGCTTTTCATTATTCAAAATTGAAATACATTCCTCCCCGTCCATTGCCACTTGGACATCAAAATCATTACCCTCCAAATATTTAGTAACTAATTTCAGGGTTATTTTGTTGTCATCAACAAGTAATATTTTTGATTTAGCCATATTCATTCTCTCTTGCTAATCAATAAGCAATAATAAAAAAACAGTTTCAGTTAATTACAAAAATATGTAATTATAGCAATAAATAATAAAAATCTTTCAATCTGTTTACCGAATTACCGGAAACATTTTTCATAATTTAATAATATTTATATTATTAATATCTAAGTTTTTAATAAATTGCGATGTTATGTATAAAAGAAATCGCTTTTCATTTTTTTGATATTATTTAGAACAACATATAAAAAGATTTTCCCCAAGCAATTGCTCATCGCAATTATTTTATTATTAGAAATTACGCCGATGTTTGCAATTGAAATAAAATCACCTTATCCGTCTCGTATCAACCAATTAAAATACGAAATAAATAATCTGATTTTCACGGGTGAAAAACATTTCAAAGACTATGAATTATCGAAAATAATATTATCACGCCCGACAGAACTAAGTGTCCCCCACAGGGGTGTTCGATATTTATATGAGCAAGTAAGTATTAATAAATATTCACCGCTCTTTTTTGTAAAAAATCTAAAATACGGCTTAAAGTATTGGGAAGATGAATTTCGATTTTTCAAGGAAAATATTGCCAAACAAGATTCTATGCGTCTAACCACATATTATCATCGTCATGGTTTCCATCAATTCAAATGTAAAATAAAATTTTACGGAGATAGCAATACCCATAAGAATACACTTGAATTCGTAATCCAAGCGGGAGAACGTTGGAAATTCGGTGCAATTATTTATTTGGGATTGGATTCCTTACCCAGTAATATAAAGGAAAGAATTAATCAAGTTCGAACTTTGCAAAAAGGTATGCCATTTGACGAAGCAAAGTTAATAGATGAAATAAGACAGATTAATACAATCCTGCTGGAAGAAGGCTATTTCTATACGAAACTAAATAGAGATGCTCCTATTGAAATGGATATGGAAGCAAAAGAAAATTCCGTTGTTGTTTTATTCGAGCCGGGTATTCGGCAAAGAATTGCCTCAATAGATTTTGTGGATAGCCTCACTACCCAAACTCCAATTTCATCAAATATGAAGCGTTCTCTCTTAGATTTTAAAGTTGAGCAGTATTATAATCCTCAAAAAATATCGCAATCGGAATTAAACTTATACTCACTCGGCACATTCAATCTTGTTACAATTGATACAATCAATAGTCACCAGAATCCTCTTGATTCGACCTTGAACTTGCGTGTTCTTTTAATCTATCGCAAACAGCATGATTATCATTTCGGTCTGTTTCTAAATCAAACTACATGGGACCAAGCAATTAATTTAGGTGGTGAAGGAAATTATTCCAATAAAAATCTATTTGGTGCGGCACAGCTTTTCAATCCATTTGTCAAAGCGACAATTTTGGATATTGGCAGATTGATAGAAAACTGGCCTAACTTTGAGTACGAGTTTTCAGCCGGTATTAATTTCAGCCAGCCTATGCTTTGGAATTTCCCCGGCTTTAAGGTCAGTTTTTCCGCACAGCCTTCATATTCATATAGGATTTTCAACAAGTTTTTAAAACTTGAAACTTGGGCTTTACCATTAACTTTTAATGTGAATTTACCGGAATTTACATTTTTCCAAAATATGAATATTAAATTTTCATTTGAAAGACAAGACCCAAGGAATTTCACTAATGCAATGAATGAGCTAAGCAAGGAGTTATCCGGTAACAGACAGGATACAATACGATTACTCGAAACATTTACACTTTATAGGAATTTGAACACTTATGTAGGCAAACACAATCCTTTGCTTACCGCTAATCTTATCGGCACGGCGCTAACGGGTGATAGCCGTAACAATCCGTTCTCACCTACACGTGGTTATTTTACAAACCTCAGTATAGAGGGCTTGAATCCTGTATTTCTACCGTTCGATAAATTGCAGGGAGCGGCAAAATTTATCAGACTGCAGGCTATGTATTTATATTTTAAATCATTCAGCCCCTTTTCTCTATTAGCATTCAAATTGAAAGCAGGGCATATCTACTGGTGGGATAAATCGGAATCGTATGTCCCCCCGGACAAACAATTCTTTTGCGGTGGTGCAAACAGTGTAAGAGGTTGGAGTTCGAGGCGGCTTAGATATTACAATCAAGAACAATACGATTTTAATTTCGGAAATTCAAAAATATCGCAAAACTATGCTCTTGATTATGTCGGTAACTCCACAGTAATTGAAGGCTCATTTGAATACAGGTTGCGTTTCAGTACATCTAAAAATATCGGCAATATTTTTGAAGAGCAGTTGTCCAATTTTGGTGCTGTTTTTTTTATTGATTTCGGCAATGCTTTTCAATGGTTGATAGTTGATACGAGCGGCAAATATTATTATACATACAAATGGCAGGATTTTTTCACGAAACTTGCCGTGGCGGCAGGGATTGGATTAAGATACGAGACACCGGTCGGACCTCTCAGAGTAGATTTCGGTTGGCCTGTCTATGACCCGATGAGAAAAGAAGCACCATTTATTTTTTCTCGAAGCGGTGGTATTAGAACGATGGTGTTTCATATAGGTCTTGGTCATGCATTCTAATTTTAGTGAGGTTACAATGAAGAACAACAATAATCTGAAAATCGCCATACTGGGATATGGCTCTATGGGTAAGGAAGTAGAGAAAATTGCAAATGTAAAGAATATCGAAATAACCGATATTTTCGATATTAACAACCGGATTTCTCCAACTGAAAAATATGATTTTGATATAGCAATTGATTTTACTTTTCCTGATGCTGTATTAGATAATGTTAAAATATTATCGGGAATGAATAAAAACATCATTATCGGTACAACTGGCTGGGATAAGTATTTTTCAGAAGTGAAGCAATTAATAGAGCAAAATAATATCGGACTTGTTTATGCTTCAAATTTTTCGCTCGGTATGCAAATGTTTATGCGTATTGTTGATTTTGCATCTAAACAAATTGCTACACTCACCGACTATGATATTTTTATGAACGAGATACATCATCGTAGAAAAAAAGATGCACCGAGCGGTACTGCTCTGGTACTCGCTAATAACATAATTAAAAATGTTCCGAGTAAGAAGGATATATTGACTAATCAAAGTGAAGGCGAGATAAGTAACGAGAAATTATTTGTAAGTTCCACTCGTGGTGGTGAAATTACCGGTATTCATAGCATATATATTGATTCACTTGCAGATACGATAGAACTGAACCATAGAGCAAAGAATAGGAGTGGATTTGCAACAGGAGCAGTCGAAGCGGCAATTTGGCTAGGCAATAAAAGGGGAATCTATGATTTTGCAGATATAATAAATGAAATTCTCGGGATATAGCATTTTAAAAGTAATTCAATTTAATTAACTTTGTACTTTATAATAAGACAAAAACTATAATAATATGGATAAATTTATAATAGAAGGTGGCAACAGCCTGCATGGCAGAGTGAAAATATCCGGCGCCAAAAATCATTCATTAGCAATGATGCCGGCGGCATTACTTGCCGGTGGTACTTATCATTTCTCCAATACGCCGAACTTGCGTGATGTGTGGACTATGTCCCGATTGTTAGGCTCAATGGGAGTTTTCTGCGAGCTAAACGGCAATGATTTATTTATTGATTCGACAAATATTACAAGCCATGAAGCACCTTACGAACATGTAAAAAAAATGAGAGCTTCTTTCTATGTAATGGGACCACTGCTCGGCAGATACGGTGAAGCCAAAGTATCACTTCCGGGTGGCTGTGCTTGGGGACCTCGTCCGGTCGATTTACATTTAAAAGGTTTTGAGAAATTGGGAGCGGAAATCAGTTTGACAGGTGGATACGTATTAGCAAAAGCAAAGAAACTAATCGGAGCTAAAATACATTTCGATATATCCTCCGTTGGTGCCACAGGGAATGTATTATTAGCCGCCGTACTTGCCGAAGGAACATCGGTACTGACAAATTCCGCAGTAGAGCCTGAAATCACGGCATTGGCACGTATGCTCGTCAAGATGGGTGCTAAAATCGAGGGTATCGGAACATCAGAATTAATTGTGGAAGGCGTTAAAGAGTTAAAACCGGTCGATTTCGATACAATCCCCGATAGAATTGAAGCGGCAACATTCCTAATTGCCGGGGCTATGACAAATGGTAAAATTATTCTTGACGATATTAATCCATATCATCTCTCTTCCGTAATCGAGAAACTCGAAGAAGCCGGATGCCAAACAGACGTTACCGGCAACAGCATTCTACTGGAACCCGGAAACGAGATAAAACCCGTTGATATTATCACATCAATTTATCCGGGAATACCAACAGATATTCAAGCACAGTGGATGGCATTTATGCTGATGGCAAAGGGAACATCTAAAATCACAGAAACGATATTTACCGATAGATTCAAGCACGTACCCGAGCTTAAACGTCTTGGTGCCGATATTACTATTGCGGATAATGTTGCTATTGTAAATGGCGGGAATAAATTATCCGGCGCTATTGTAATGTCCTCGGATTTACGAGCAAGTGCGTCTCTAATCCTTGCGGCACTTGTTGCTGAAGGGAAAACAGAAGTATTACGCGTCTATCATCTGGATAGAGGCTACGAAAATATTGAGCATAAATTGAAGACACTCGGCGCTAATGTTAAAAGAGTTAAAACAGAATTAATCTGATATGAATAATATTACAATACATAAGTATTTACCCGAAAACCGCAATGAATGGGAAGCATTTGTAGAAAATTCAAATAACGGAACAATGTTCCATACACAAGATTTTCTGGACTATCATCAGTCGGGAAAATTTAATTTTAATCATCTCTTATTTCGTAAAAATGGAAAACTAATCGGGGTATTACCGGGTGGATTTCCACAGGAAGGTGTGTTTTGGTCGCCTGTCGGTGCCAGCTACGGCTCAATAGTAACAAAGGACATACATTTTTCCACTGCTTTGGATATTGTTGATTCACTGATGCAGTACGGCAAAGAGCAAGATTGGAAAGAAATGTTTTTGATACCACCACCGATTATATATAATGAACATTATAATCAGCACATTGAATATGCTTTTCTTTACAGGAAATTCGACTTTGAATTGCATTATATTTCCCATGCAATTGACTTAAAACACGGCGAGGATTATCTTCAATACTTTGACAAAACAGCAAGAAAGACTATCAGGAAAATTCATCGCGAAGGTAAAATCAGAATTGAAGACAGCAGTGATTATGCATCATTCAACAAAATCTTGCTGGATAATAAGTCGAGGCACGATGTGAAACCTACGCACTCATTAGAAGATATGCTCAAAATTGCCGAACTAATGCCGGACAAAGTAAAACTAATGCTTGTATATTATGAAGACAAACCTATTGCAGGCTCTTGGCTTTTTCTAACAAACCGGCAAGTAGTCTTATGTTTCTATAATATGTTGCTCTACGAATACGAGGAGCTGAAACCCATATATTTGATTATGGACGAGACTGTACGTTGGAGCATCGAAAACGGATACAAGTGGGTGGACATTGGTGTTTCACAGGACACAAAAGCGGAAGACCCGATGACCCCATCGCTTAATCTTATTAAATTCAAAGAACGATTTGATTCCCGAGGCGTACTGAGAACTACTTTTCATTATAAATTCAAAGATTAGCCGATATGAAAAAATACGATGTCTGCATAATAGCGTTTGTTGACATCGCAACAGATGCCCGCACTCTGAACATATCCGATACATTTGCAAAGCATAGCTACAAAGTTGCAGTCATTGGGACAGGCTCTATTTGCCCGACCCACAATTCAAATATTGACTATTACCAATTCCCAATAGATAGTGATAAGAGAACTTGGAAGAGATGGATTGAATTTTACAAAAAGTCCAAAGAGATTATTCAATCCATAATAACTAAGAATGTATTCGCCGAAGATGTATATTCATTAGCCATAGCATCAAGACTTGCCAAACAATATAATACAAAGCTAATATATGATTCCAGAGAAATATATTCAGCAATAGGCTCCCTTTCGGGGAAATCATTCAAACAAAGAATCATTGCAACTCTAGAGAAGTATTATATAGCAAATGTTTCTCGGATAATTGTAACGGGAGAAAGAGACAGAAGTTATTTACAGCAACACTTGAGTAATTCTATCCCTTATACAATTATAAAAAATTTACCACCCAACAAGGAAAGAATTGAAACAGACATCATAAGGAATAAATTTAACTTATCGCAAGATACAAGGATAATAGTTTATCAAGGAATGTTGCTAACAGGTAGAGGAATAGAAAAAACAATCGAAGCAGTTGCTAATATTGATAACTGTGCATTTGTTATATTAGGTGATGGTCCACTCCGAGAACATCTTGCAAAATTAATAAATAATAAAAAAATGTCTCATAAAGTATTTCTTGCCGGAGCAATTGAATATTCCAATTTGCATCAATGGACAAGTTCAGCCGATTTGGGTATTTCATTAATAGAGCCTGTGTCAAAGTCTTATGAACTGGCACTACCTAACAAACTATTTGAATATATTATGGCAGGTATTCCTACGTTGTGCAGTGATTTGCCCGCAATGAGAGAAATAGTAGAACAATACAATATAGGCAAATCTATTAGTTATGATATGTCTATGTCCGAGATTGAACAAGCAATCAAGGAGTTACTTGATAGTAAAAGCGAGTATGCCCGAAACTGCCACAAAGCCGCCAAGCAATTGTCATTCGAGCGGCAGGATAAAGACTTACTAAAAACAATTGAAGAATAAAAGAAAAGGTCGGCAAAAAGCCGACCTTTCATTTTTACTATACACAGCCGGTAGGTTTAGCTAAACCGGCAACCTTACAAGCGCCCTTTGCAGGACCGGACGGGAACAAATCGTAAATCTCTTTCAGAGTGAACCCTGTTTGTTTGCAGAGTTTACGAATCATCGGTGCAATACCGTATTGCTTAAAATAATCACGAAGATAGTGGATAACCTTCCAGTGGTCTTCTGTCAATTCACCCACATCTTCGGTAGATGCTAATGCAACAGCAACTCTTTCGTTCCAATCATCCGGATTTTCCATAAATCCGTCTTCATCGACTTCAACTTTAACGTCTTCCCATTCAAAAATCGGCATAACAAATCCTCCTAAAAATAATTGTTAAAATGTTTTATAGAAAAAACAATACTTATGTTTGTTCAATAACTTTTCCTTCCTCGTCTCGGGGAGTCAATTCTCCGGTTAGAGGATCTTTCATTTCAATATATCCACAGGGACAAGCCTCAACACATTTGAAACAGCCCTTGCATAATTCCAATTTGAAAGTATATAATTGGAATCTTGTTAATGGTTTATGAATAACTTGGTCTTGGCATATACTCCAGCAAGTACCGCAATCAAAGCAATAGCCGCAACTCATACACCTTTTCGTTTCATCAATAAGTTCTTCCTCGGATAGAGCGGAATCAATCTCCTTTTGCAGGTCTTTAATTCGTTCCTCCGGTGAAAGTTTTTTATTTTCGTTTCTTACTTTTTCATCATAAAAAGAAGTAATGACTTTTGTCTTATCAGCAACCGGCAAATCAAGTTCAGCATCAAGTTCAATAGGAATGCCTCTGAAATTAGAATGAATTGTAGCCGCCGCCATTCTTCCATGATAAATAGCATTAATCACTAAGCCTAAGTCAAGAACATCACCACCGGCAAAAACTTTTTCTTGGGCAGTAACAAATTTATCATCAACTTTCACCCAATCCCTACCTTCACGGATACCGTCAAAGCCTTCAAATTCCGGCTCTTGACTGATAGCAGGAATAACAGTAGTACAAGGAATAGTAATTTCCTCTCCGTCAATCGGAACGGGGCGTCTGCGACCGGAATTGTCCGGCTCGCCAAGTTCCATTTTTTGGCATCGCATTGCAGTAACTTTGTCGCCCTCTTTGATTAATTCGAGCGGAGCCAACAGGAATTCAAATTTGACCTCTTCCTCCTCTGCCCCAACAATCTCTTCTTCTATTGCGGGCATCTCATTGCGTGTCCTTCGATAAACTATTGTAACATCAGCCCCTAATCTGCGGGAAATCCTGGCGGCATCAATAGCAGTATCACCACCACCGACAACAAGCACCTTATCCCCCACATCAACGGTTCGACCGCTGTTTATCAAATTCAGGAACTCTGTACCAGCAAATACATTAACGGCATCTTCATTATCAAGTCTTAATTTTTTTCCTTTATGGGCGCCGATACCTACAAAAACAGCATCATAATCTTCTCTTAATTTTTCGTAAGGATAATCCTTGCCAATAATGGTATTATATTTAATTTCAACACCTAAGTTTACAATTCTTGCGATTTCGGCATCTAATACATCAGCCGGCAATCTGTAATCAGGAATACCATATCGCAGCATACCACCCGCTTTAGCAAATGCTTCATAAATAGTAACATTATACCCTCTACGAGCTAATTGATAAGCGGCTGAAAGCCCGGCAGGACCAGAACCGACAATAGCAATTTTTTCCTGATGCTTCTCATCAGTCAAATGAGCGACAGTCCAATCATTTTTCAAGGCATAGTCGCCAATAAATCGCTCTACCTTATTGATAGCAACAGCGCCTTCTTTATATTTACGATTGCAAGCATCTTCGCAGGGATGCGGACAAACTCTGCCACAAACAGCCGGCAAAGGATTTCGCTCCATAAACAATTCAAATGCTTTCCTGTAGGATTCTTCATAAGTTCTACCGGCGTCCTCCGCTTGTGAAATTGTTGTTAATATTTCCCTAATTTTCGTATGGTCGGGACAGCCCGAGACCAAACAAGGAGCAACTTTTTCATCGTGAACAGGACGCAATGGCGAAGTCTCAGTACTGGAACCTCCACCGGACGAACCTCTGATTTTACCTAATTTTTTTTTCTTTTTCTTTAATAATCCCATTTCTATTACCTCCCCCCGAAATTCAGTATTCGGGTCTTATCTAACAAACTAATCAATTAATAACCGCCGTATGGTGCCATACCTTTTTTAATTTTTTCAAGTTCTTCGAGTAATTTATCGTGCTTCTTTTCATCGGTAAGCAGGTACTCAAGCAAATAAGCGGCAATGGGGGACGGAGTATTTTCCAATGCTTCCTCCGCCAATTTAATAGTTTTCTTTTCAATTGCATCATGCTCTTCAATCAAATCCCAAAACTTAATAAGCTCGTCAGGATTCATTGTAATCGGTTTGCTTTCAAAATGGTCAATAACCAGTTGTTGAACTCTTTTGTGCATCACCGAGTCTTGTCTGATTATTTCCATAATAATATGAATCAAAGGATTATCCGACATTTTAATAATATCAGTCGTATTCTTGACAGAGGCATCTTCGATTTTCTGCCACGATTTCATAATAGAAACCAATTTTTCGATTAATTCTTTTTGTTTAGCCATATTGTCTTCTCCCAAAATATTTTAAATAGTTATTTTCTATACTTACTTGCTATTTTAATAAAATTATTCGCCCAATTAATTGCCGATGCCGAATGAATATGCAAATAACTCGCAAATGTATTTTTTGTCATAAAACCGTCTCGATTGCTCACTGCTCCTTTGCCACGGGATAAACTCAATACTGTATTTTTCGCGGCATCATTATTTATTATACCGCTATAATGAAATTCATGACCACGTATTTTTTCGCCGACATTGAAGAAAGGATTATCAATATCAGCACTTGCCTCAACATATCCGTGTCCCTGCGGTTTAACATTCATCTCTACCGAAAACGGAAAGACACCACACATTTCAAAAGTATCTGCATTCCAAACAATACTCTTGGAAAGATACATCAACCCGCCGCATTCTGCATAAATAGGCATTCCATTACTTGCCGCATATTTAACAGCTTTCATCATATCTTTATTGTCGCTCAAAGCTTTAAGATTTGTCTCGGGAAATCCACCACCAATATATAGCCCGTCAAGAGCCGGCAAATTGCTATCCGAAATAGCCGATAACTTAATGAGTTCGGCACCTGCATTTTCCAACGCTTCAAGATTATCAGGATAATAGAAAGAGAATGCTCTATCAACAAAATATCCGAGCTTAACAATCGGGTTAGCAGAGCTTTTCTTTTCTCCTGCGGCAAATAGTATGTCTTCATAATTATTTGCAATTTCAAAGAACTTATCAAAATTAATCGAATCTTCTATAATATCGGCGGCAGTTTCAACGGCACTTAGAGCCTGTTTGTGTTCCTTCGGTGTTACTAGACCGAGATGTCGGGAAGGCAATAGATTGGTGTTTTTATATTTCTTAATAATACCAATAACAGGTATTCCCGTAATAGCCTGAATAGAATCAACGGCTACACGTGCATGTCTCTTCCCGCTCACATTGTTAAGTATCACCCCGCCAATTCTCAAAGAACTATCCATCATTTGACAACCCAGCACAATAGCGGCAAGAGTACGTGTAACCTTAGTACCGTCAATAACAAGTACAACACTTGCACCGAGTAATTTTGCAAGCTCGGCTGTACTATGAGTACCCTTATCATCAGCCCCGTCAAATAAACCGCGGTTACCTTCGATAATCGCAATACCATCAGATTGGATATGAACTGAAAAAATCCGTTTGGACTCTTCCCTACCAATCATATATGTATCAAGGTTTCTACATTGCTTACCTGCGGCAAGCCCAAGCCAAGCAGGGTCAATATAATCCGGTCCTTTTTTAAAAGGTAATGGATTCAGCTCTTCACGTCTGCAATGGGCTAACAAGCCGCATGAAACTAAGGTCTTACCCGAATCACCGCCTAAGCCTGCAATGACAACCCTTGGAATATTCACATTCATCTGTCAAAGAATCCCAAAAAAATAATTAATACTTCGGGATAACTGATTTTGATGGTAAAACAAACCACCGAAATTAATTATCCGGTAAATTTCAGTTATGCGGTGTTGAAGCCTTAAAAGGCTCCAACTTTTTACCGCACAACAAAAATAGACTATCAGCAAAAATCAGCGGATACTAATCGTTCGCCGCACCTTCCGTATGAGGTACTTCGATATAGCTTCCACCGAAATAAGTATAGACCAACCTACCGGAATTAATCAATTCTTTTATGGCTAGTTTGCACAGTTTTTTATCACATTTTTCACTGCCAAACATTTCAATTGACGCTTTCTGCAAATCAGTAGCTTTCCATTTTTTCATACCTTTGGAATCATCTACTAATTTATACATTGCATCGGCTACTTCTTCTACCGGAACCATATCTGCCATTTTAAAATCTCCTAAAAATGTTTAAACTTGTTTTCAAGTTTTTTAGAATTGAGCATTGCGGCATTGCCACAATGCTCGTATAATGATTAATAAGTTAAGTGAACTGACCTCTTGAATGTCAAGCCGGCATGCTTAAAGTCATCAATATGCTCTTTACTAAATTCGATGCCAGTTAGGGCAAAGAATTTGGGCCAACCGATTCTATCAATCCATTCGCCAATTCTTTCGTGCTTACGTGCATTAGCCGCCCATACCTCAACAATATTCCTAACAGCATCGGTAACTTCAGTCCAACGCGGTGGATTGTTCGGGATAAACGGAATTGCGAGTTTCGAGAACATAGGTTCTGTTCTTGCATTCGATACTTTACCACCAACCCAAATTGAAATTCCATCTGTCTCGGGATTATTCAAGGGCATCGAAGGACAAACCGTGTAGCAGTTTGCACAGAACATACATTTCTCTTCGTCAACCTCTACGGCTTGCTTACCATCAACATTTGCCGGACGAATAGCGGCAGTCGGACATGAGGAAATAAGATTAGGAATTTCGCAAACCTTATGCAAGCTATTATAATCCACTTCCGGCGGACGTTTGTGAACGCCCAAAATAGCAATATCCGAACAGTGAACCGCACCGCACATATTCAAACAGCAAGCAAGTGCTATCCTACATTTTGCGGGAAGTTCCATAGTTTTAAAATATCCGATTAAATCGTCCATTACAGCCTTTACAATACCGGAAGCATCGGTTGCCGCAGAGTGGCAATGTATCCAACCCTGTGTATGCACAATACTTGAGATAGCATTACCTGTACCTCCAACGGGATGCCCAAGTACCTCAAGCTCTTGGATTAAAGGTTTAATATTTTCTTCTTTATCTAATAAAAACTCGACATTATGACGTGAAGTAAATCTTAAATATCCGCCACAATATTTTTTTGCCAATTCGGCGTATTTACGAATTTTTGATGTACTTACCAATCTCGGTGAACCTGCTCTTACAGTATATAGTTTTGCTCCACTTTCCGATGTATGAACAAGTACGCCGGGTTGGGGAATTTCGTGATATTTCCATTTGCCGTAGTTTTCTTTAATAATCGGCGGTAAGAAATTTCTAAAATCAGGAGGTCCAATATCAGTAACTCTTTTTGGTGCTGTGTCTGCCATTTTTTTATTTTCCTTATATTTTTTACAGAATTAATTATTTAAACAAAAATCAGTATAGCTGATTATTCCTCTTCGAGATAATCTTCATAGAAAATGTACGGATTATCTCTCGGGTGAGCCACCATCTCGGGAACCGGTTCCAGACCGATTGCATCAAGGAAGTTACCCAAACCGACACGCTGAATAAATTCGCCAATTCTTTCACGATTCTTGCCTTCTTCACACCAAAGGTCCCACATCTCTTCAACAACTTCCCAGAACTCCCATTCATCATAGGGTTCTTCAATTTTGATAAACGGAATAAATACAGATGCTAATAAAGCTCCTTCGACAATAGGCGCCTTTGCACCGATTAGAATACAAGCACCTCTGTCATCGCCAGGAGATAATGCCTTAGGCATATTATTAATACAGTGCATACAATGGCGGCAACTGGAATTGTCAATTTTTAATTCTTTGCCGTCCCAAGCCATACATTTGCCGGGGCAGTTCAGAACTATTTCGTTAAAGATGTCCAATCCGGAATCAACCGCTTTCTTCACTTCTTCCTGATTGATTTTAATATCATCGCGCCATGTACCGATAATTGATATATCGGAACGAGCAACAGATGCAACACAATCGTTCGGACAGCCCGACATTTTGAATTTCATCTTGTAAGGAAACGCCGGACGATGTAATTCATCTTGGAAACGATTAGTGATATAGTGCGTAAGTCCCATTGTGTCATAGCAAGCCCATTCGCAACGTGCCTGTCCGCAACAGCAACTTGGAGTTCTAACATCAGAACCCGAACCACCAAGGTCAAAGCCCAACTCGGTAAGTTCTGCAAATGTCGGTTCCAATTCTTCGGTTCTTGTCCCCAAAAAGACAATATCGCCGGTAGAACCATGCATATTGGTCAAACCCGAACCATGTTTATCCCAAATATCACATAATTTCTCTAAAACATCAGATGTATAGAACCAACCTGACGGCTGATTGATACGCATTGTATGGAAATGAGAAATATTCGGATATTTTTCCGGTAAATCCGTATAGCGACCGATAACACCACCGCCATACCCCATTACGCCGACTATTCCGCCATGCTTCCAATGCCCAATTCTTTCTTGGTAAGATTGCTCGAGCAGTCCAAGCAAATCGTTAGCCATCAGGCTGGTTTCGGCGGCAGTCTTAATCTCTGATACAAAACTCGGCCATTCTCCTTTTTCAAGCTCGTCGAGCATCGGAGTTTGGTACAATTTTTTTTCTTCTGCCATAATCGCCCCTTCTATTTTTTGATTAATGAAGCTAAATAAATATATGCTTAAATTAGTTATTTCTAAACACAACCGGCTTATTATCCCTGCCGTACATTTTTAATTTTGTCAAACCCACAAACCTATAAATCATGTGAGCAAATTTGGAAAACGGCATATACCACAGTAGGAAATAAACCATAATTAAATGTATAAAATATGTCGGATAGCCAACAACGGCTAAACCCGTAAGTCTGAAAATCACAAGCAACATTCCGGTAAATGCCACACCCCAGATTACCCATAAGAACAGTAAATCATAATAGCTGGATTTCCCGTCCCGCTTTGCAGTAGTATAGCGTCTGACAATAAACAACAGTCCACCGATAATCATAAACATTCCACCGAACATACCGAACAATTTTGTCAGCAATCCAACCATTTGGGATAAATGCTCAGTGTTATGTATATCAAAAATCGGAATAATGTAAAAAGGCAAATTCATATCATGGGGAAGGAATTTACCGAAAATCCCCATAACATCAATTACAACTACGCCTGTTGCAATCATAGCACCCACAAAACCGTAGAATAAAAATAGATGCCCGTAAAATCTATTGGAGTTTTCTTGACAAGCGGCAAACTTCTTGTGTACAATTAAATCTTTTACAACTTCAATAGCCGCCGGAATAAAATCCATTTTTTTTGTTGCACCGCTTGCAATTGTCATTTCATTGTAATATCTTTTAAAACCGGCAAAAGCCAGTCCGAAAATCAATACATTACCAGCGATAAACAGTGCCTCAATCGGACCGTGTGCAATGAAATCCATATATCTGAAATGTCCGTTTTCAATAGGAAACAGATTGGCTAAATCCCAATGCTGAGTAACCATAACGAGAATTGATATTAGAACAATCGGAATAATTAGCAGCAGTGGTAAATATCGCGGCGAGGACAACGCTTTGCCCATAAAACTCGGATAACCGTAGAATCGATATACATAAGAACGCAAAGTAGCCAATAAATCAGCCGGACGCGCACCACGTGGACATTGCGTACTGCAATCCATACATCCATGGCACAGCCAAATATCTGCATCGGTAATAAGTTTATCCTTCAATCCCCAGCCTGCATTAATCATCTCCTTACGCGGAAATGCAAATTCCTTAGGTGATAATGAACAAGCAACGGTACAAGTAGCACACTGAAAACACTTTTTCATAGTGTCGCTACCATTCTTTTTCAGATAACGAATAAATTCGAGGTCTGTTCCTATTGTTTTTCTTTCTTGCAAAGCTACCCCCATAATATTTATACTTTATGCTGTTGGTTTTGCATATTCTTCATTAACTTCCAGTACTTTCTCGCCAAACAATGAATATCTAAGCCACTGAAATCCGAAAAGCAGAAGTTCGAGGTCATCATCTTGCATTAGTTCGATTTGTTCTTCTTCTACAACAAATCTTTTTAAGAAAGTACTCTCAAATACAAAACTTCTGAACTTGTCAATATCATAACAAACCATATAGAACATCTCAAGTTTGACAGGTTCTATTGATTCTGCTTTTGTAAAGAAATTATGTAAAGATACTTGTTTAAATCTTTCGCCCGGTAGTATATAGTCATAAACTCCCTGGTCTTTCATCCATTCCTTAATTGTCCAAGTTTTTCCTTTTTCATTATATCCTTTGCATACATCTTCTTTTAATAAAAAGTAAAAAGAATCTTCATGAGCATTCATATTCGGTGTGGCTTCGCCGACCGGATACATTCTGCATGACCAAGGTCTATCCTCATAAACAGTACAACCTTTTTCGCTTACAAATGGACAAGCATGAGTATCCTCGTGCATTTTCAACATCACGATAGGATGCCGCAAGTTCTCGTCAATCGGAAGTAAAGTATATTTATCCAGAAATTCGGAAGAGCCAATACCTAATCGGTTTTTTAATCTGATAATATCATAGGGTGTAAGAAAAATATTGACATCATGGCAACATTTGTTAAAACAAGGAACACCCGAATGGCATGCAAATTCAAAAGAGTCATTTTCGTTAAGGCGTTGATAGTCTTTTAATATCTTTTCATTTAATATATTCGGCAAATTTGTTTTCATTTTTGTAACTTTCTTATTGGATTATAGAACTTTTTAAATCTTCGGGTCTGGCAACCGGAAAAGGTCCGTCTGTCTCGAAAAAAGAGTTGTAATAATAGCGATAGGAAACAAATGTTTGAAATTTATTCCACATCCAGTCCCAACCTTTTTTGTAATATGAGCACTCATCGTTCATACAAATCCAAAGAAACTCTACATTCCAATCGGAATCTGGTGGCATAGCCACTTTCTTCAATTCCGCCCCGCAATACTTGCATTTCAATTCTTTCATTATATCCTCTGTGTAAATAAAAAATAAATAACATTAGCAAGAATTCGAGGGATTTAAAACACAGAAGTTAAAAGCACAGCCATACTGCTTCTGAATTCAATATTCCAATCCCTGGCAAAAACATCTAAGCTTGCCCGAGGCACATAGCCTCGGGCAGCTTAAAAGTAATTTAGAACAATTGTTGAATGTCGCGGGTAATAGTTTCCCACTCACCTGTATCAGGATGCCATACAATATTGGCAAATTTCAACCAATTGTCATTATCGATAGCGGGTTTATCTGCTCTGTAATAATAACCGGGCCAGCGAGTCTCTTCGCGGAACTGAATAGTTCTGACGTGAGATTCAGCCTGCCACATTCTCTGAACATTTTCCCAACATCTCATTAATTCGTGCAAGTCTTCGGCGGCAAGTTTTTCGGCATCTTCTTTGAGCATACCGAGAAGTTCCATACCTTTTTCGAGCAAGAAATTATTTGTCATAAACTGTGAAGTAACACCACCAGCATATTCGTCCATAATTTTTTGCAAGCGGAACATAAACATTTTCGGCTTGATATAATTAGGATTAATGTTCGGATCTGATGTTTCCTTGCCATACTGCTCAAATCTATCAAGAGGTGCAAGAATTGTATTTTTCATTTCTTCAATTTTAGCGGCATCATAGTTGTGCTGCGGATTTTCCTTAACGATATATTCGATAGCACCTTTAGCGGCAATTCTACCCTCGGCATGTGAACCTGATGAGAACTTATGGCTTGAAGCACCAGATGCATCACCGGCGGCAAACAAACCTTTAACAGTTGTCATATTCGGATAGCCCCAGAAATATTCTGCAGGAGCAAGGTCTTTAGGACCACTGACCCAAGCGCCGGAAGCACCGGAGTGAGAACCGATAAAGTAAGGTTCTGCGGCGGCAATTTCCGAAGGTTTCTCTTCGGGCTTAACATTTGTTGATGCCCAGAGCAAAGCCTGTGAAATAGTCATATCAAGGAAATCTTCCCAAGCTTCTGCTTCCAATTCCTTCATTTTTGCTTTGTATGCTTTTTGGTCATCTTTATATTGGTCAGCAATCTTTCCGATAGCTTCTTCCGTCTTCATATAGATAGGTCCTTTGCCTTCCATTACGTCAAGCATACCGAGCCAGTTACGCAAGTTTGCGGGAATCGGTTTAACTTTACCGTAGGGCAACCATTTTTGCAGTTCATCTCTTCTTTCGACCATATACTCACCCGCAACAGCACTGATAGCTCTTGATTTGAATAACAAGAACCAAGCACCTACCGGACCATAAGCGTCTTTGAAGCGTACAGGAATGAAACGAACTTCCTGACATGTCATTTCGGCTCCGGCTTTCATTGTGAAATATGCCGAAGAACCTGAATTCCAAGGCGGATACCATGCACGACCAAGACCTTCACCGGACGAACGAGGTTTAAATACGTGAACCGCTCCACCCATACCTGTCATAACTGCTTTTGCTTTGAAGATATAGAATTTATTCTCGCGAACACTGAATCCGACTGCGCCCGTACATACATTACCGTCCATTAACGGCTCAACAATAAATATTCTTTCATAAATATTATCCATACCGAGTGCATTCTTTGCGGCTTCGGCAACGATTACTTTATATGATTCACCATTAATCATAAGCTGCCAACGTCCTTCGTGAACGAAGTTGCCTTCTTCATCTTTCCAAATAGGAAGTCCCCATTTTTCAAAAAGATGTACAGATGAATCAACGTGACGTGCAATATTTGCAACCAAATCTTCACGGCTAACACCCATAAGGTCATTGCGAACATATTCAACATAGTCTTTAATAGTGTTCTTGCCGGTTGTTAAATCAACATACTGGTTAATAGCTGAAAGACCCATAGCAACGGCACCTGAACGGTCCATTGCGGCTTTATCAATCAAGGTTACTTTCAGGTTGTGTTTTTTTGCCCAATAGGCGGCTTCAACAGCTGCACCGCAAGCGGACATTCCACCACCGAGAATCAGAAAATCAGTTGTGATTTCTACTGTTTCAAAATTTGCCATTTTTTTTACTCCTTAATAATTATTTTCAATTTATTTGGTGAATATATCATCACATCTGAGTGATGCCGGTTCTGTAAATAAATAAGGACTGGAAATATCCTCATCTTTTGTCTCTGTCCAACCGCCATCAGGAACTGCGGAACCTTCCGGTGTTGTCCTGATTGGGAATTTAAAGCGTTTTAATTCACCGTTTCTGAACTTAATAGTCCACATAATTGAATCCGAGCTTCTCATCGGTGTAACTTGACCGCCGAGAGGCATAAAATCTGCATAGCCGCGAACTTCGATTGCCTGTGTGGGGCAAATCTTTACACAATTGTAGCATTCCCAGCACATTTCGGGCTCACAGTTGTAAGCTTTCATTAGGTCTTTGTTTAAGACCATTAAATCATTCGGGCAAATATGTTGGCAGGCTGTTTTATCCAGCGCCTTGCACCCGTCGCATTTGTCTACTAACACAAAACTTGGCATTTTGTATCTCCTATAAGGTTAATAAAAATGTATAGAGATAATAAGAACTAATAATTTCAATCGCTACATTCGGTTATTCACCGGTTGCGGCTTTATGAAGTTTAACTTCAACTTTATCCTGCAATCCCGAGTAATACTCTCTCAATAATTTCAGAACTTCGGGTCTGCTAAATTCCGCAGGAACATCAAGTCCTTCGGAGAGGCTCTTGCGTAGCATAGTACCGCTAAGCAATAATCTATCTTCTTTCGAGTGGGGACATGTTTTCATCGAAGCCATACCACCACATTTGTAGCACCAGAATGTCCAATCTATTTTGAGCGGTTTACAAAGTAATGCACCGTCCCAAAGTTCATCAAAAATATCCTGAGCATCAAATGCACCGTAGTAATTACCTACTCCGGCGTGGTCGCGTCCGATAATCATGTGAGTACAGCCGAAATTCTGGCGGAATAGTGCATGAAGCAAAGCTTCACGCGGACCAGCATATCTCATATCCAGAGGATAGCCGCCCTGTACGACTGATTCTTTTACGAAGTAATAATCCACTAATGTATTAATACAGCGTACACGTACATCTGCCGGAATATCGCCGGGTTTCAGTTTGCCAACCAATTGATGAATATACAAACCATCGGAAACTTCGAGAGCAATCTTTGCAAGGAATTCATGCGACCTGTGCATCGGATTTCTCAGCTGCAACGCCGCAATAGTTTTCCATCCTTTTTCTTCAAAGATTTTTCTTGCTTCTGCGGGACGCTGATAAACATCACCGTATTCAGTCGGATAGGGACCTTCGGAAAGGACTTTGACCGGACCGGCAAGATTAATTTCTTTTTGGTCCATAACCATTTTAACGCCCGGATGTTCTGCATCTGTTGTCTTATACACATTTTGACATTCAAATTCTTTATCAATTGTGTATTTTTCTTCGACTTTCATAGTAGCCATTATCTCATTAAATTCATCAGAGAATAATGCTACTTCGTCGCCGATATTAATCTTGTCAGCAGTCCCCTTATCTGTGGAGACAGTAATCGGAATAGGCCAGAACAAACCGCCCTTACTCGGCATTTTCATATCCGAACAAACGCTTTTCCAATCATCGTGACCCATAAAGCCGTTGAGAGGTGTAAAACCTCCGATACCCAACATAATAAGGTCGCCTGTCTCACGACTCGAAATATTAACGCGAAGCATTGATTCTGCTTTTTGTTTTTCAGCGGTGAGTTCATTACCTTCTAAAAGCAAGGTAATGAGTTCGGGACTCCCATGCGGGCTTATTAACTTTGCCATAAATAACTCCAAATTTGTTAAAAGAGCACTTTATCTTATTGCTTGGTTGCAATATTATAGTATATGACAAATTAATTCAAATGCTTTACTTGCTTTTGTAATCCTATGTGTTGTTTGATAATGGCAACTAATTTTCATTAGGAAGAAAAATCGCTCTATTTCTTTATATCTCAATATATTAACGAGATGTTGCTTTTTCAATAAAAAACAACATCTCAGTTACATAATTGAATATATAGAGTGATAAATGAACGATTAGAAAAAAAATGCAAATGTGAAAAGATTTATATCAAACTACATTTGTCAATCTTCATCTCGCATCGGGAGTAAAAAATAGGAATGTGAATAGCTCTTGCGGCAATCTCCGCAACAAAACTATCTAAGTCTTCTGAATTCTCTGAGTAATCAATAGTTTCGGGCAAATTCCCGCAAGCATAATCCTTGAAGCTTATTTTGCACGGAACTTGTAGAAGCAGTGATAATCGTGAAAAACCATGATATTGTTCATCAGTCATTGCCTTTGCAATCCAACCATTAATAACCGGTATCGGGTTACCTTTAAGCATATGGAATTTCTCGAAACGAAATTGGAAATCACTAATCAGTCCCTCTATTCTGATTTTACCCTTATTGTCTAATCTCTCGCGAAGACGTCTTGAAAATATTTCAGGCTTTTTAGTTATAATATCCTTAACGCTTTTTCCGTAATGCAGTACCAAATATTTATTTAAATTATGATTATGGATGACGTCATAGGCTTTGATAGCATCATTAACTAATTTGTTGTTTATGTTAATACGAGACAAACAACAAGCAAGTTCTTTATCTCTATATGCTTTATGGTAGAAGATACGCAAGGAAGCATCATTATAAACACTCAAAGCCGCCTCTTCAATATGTTTGGAGCCATTAGTCATAAATGTAGTGGCTTTATATCCTCTTGATTTCATTCTTTCGAGAAGTTTTTGCCAAATATTAATATTATCTTTTTTCCATATTTCGTACCCAATCACAACATTTGATAGGGCATCAACGGCAAGAGCCAAAAACATCGTATTATTACTAGTTCCCTGACAAGCGCAGGCAAAAGATTTTCCTACTAAATAGACAAGTCTGAAATTACGATTATCAAGAACCATATCCAGATATTCTTCCCATTCCGGAACTTCATCAAGAAATTCTCTGACCTTCTGATTAACCCTCAATGGTGAGCTATGGAAGAGTTCCACTAAATCTCGACAGGTTTTACCTTTTAGATATTCATTAACCAATACCGAAACATCAGGCCTTTTAACTTCCTTCTTTTCAAGTACCCATGTCTTACCGCAAACGCGGCATCTATAACGTTTATTACCCGTGGAAGTTTTCCCGTGCTTAATAACCTGTGTGCTTTTACAATAAATACAGGTCAATACCTTATTTTCATTTTTTGTTTCTATCATTAATTTTTGACAATAGTGGCAAAAAACAACACGTATAATACACAAAATACCTGTCAAATGCAAGACAAAAGATAATAACGAATAAATTATTCATTAAAATATTATTCTGTAAATCTTGTGTTGCCGGTTCTTTTAGTATTTCATACTTAATGAATTCAATTCTTCATCGAAGTTCGAAGGCAACATTTTAATTAGCCAACCTGCGTTATACGGGTCATCTAAAAATTTTGCCGGTTCTTTTATTACCGATTTATTAATTGCTTTAACTGTTCCCGAAAAAGGTGAAGTAACCGAATATGTCCTAAAGTCAGACGAGAAAATCTGAAAGAAACTACTACCCTGTCTAATTTCATCACCTACTTCAGGCATATATACAGACTCAATGGAGCCGATTTCGATAACAAACGGTCGTTCGACACCGAGCATAACAAGACCGTCATCGGTAGTCATAAACCAAGTGTTTTTACCAGTAACAGATTGATTGTCAATGATTGACTGTTCGGGACGGTGCTTATGGATTTCATCTTCTTTTGCGGCACTTCTATTAGCCGCAATCAAATCACGGGCGCGATTAAGTATTCTTTTTATTTCTGTTTTAGTAAATGGTTTTGCCAAGTAATCAAAGGCGCCCAATTCCATTGCTTGAAGAGCCGAATTAATAGTTGCATAGCCGGTCAGCATAATGACAATACCATCATATTTCTTCTTATTGAGTATTTTGAGGAACTCCAATCCGTCCTTATCAGGCATCATCAAATCTGTTAAAACAATATCAACACTATTGCTTTGCATATATTCCAAAGCATCATCTACCGAGTTCATTGTCGTTACAGCAAATACTTCGTCTTTACTCAGTAATTTCCTGATGCTATCCAGAATAATCTGTTCATCATCAACAACAAGTAAATTTATTTTTTTATCCATTGCAAACTCCTGAATATTAATTAACAATAACAGGTAATTTAATAGTAAACATCGCCCCGCCTGCCTGCGAGGGATTAACGGTTAATTCGCCGTTATGCCTATCAATAATACCTTTGCATACGGCAAGCCCCAGACCACTTGTATTCTTCGTAGAAAAAAACGGCTCGAATATTTTCTTCATAATATTTTCGGAAATCCCCTTACCAGTATCCTCTACTTCAATCACTGCCATATTTTCCGACTTATTGAATTTAGAACGTATATATAATTTCCCAATATACTCCATAGCATCGGCGGCATTAATAAACAGATTTAAAAGCACTTGTTCGATTTGTTTTAAATCTGCCTGTAAATCAGGAATATCGGTATCTAAACTTTTTTCGATTTCAATATTCCTAAATTGTGGCAACTTCTTTACCAAATCAAGAGAGTGTAGTATAGTATTATGAATGCTTCCGTTCTGCAAAGTCGGTGTGTCTTGTCTTGCAAAATCCAGAAGATGCTTAACAATATCCCTACATCTCAAAGTCTCTCGAATAATAACATCAACATCATTTTTAATTTCGTCTCGACATTTTTCATTATCCAATAAATCTTCGCTAAATGCTAAAATACCGGTAAGCGGATTATTAATCTCATGAGCTACACCGG
>Ga0256846_1000157_pt1 | contig 29961 bp, 30 predicted proteins | sample TevniametaG_FD_189098 | JGI IMG/M metagenome (GOLD analysis project Ga0256846, IMG submission 189098) | Tube worm associated microbial communities from hydrothermal vent at the East Pacific Rise, Pacific Ocean - Tevnia | ecosystem: Host-associated > Annelida > Integument > Unclassified ...
GATAAAAATCCAAAATGAATTGCGCACCGGCTTTTTTGATATCCCACATGGTTCTGATTTCAAAGAACATTTACAATATGCTAATGCAAAAACTTAACCGGAAATTACTGAAATAATAGTAATTATTACTTGACACAGGCGCGGATTTTACCGGACGGGCATGCGGCCGTCCGGCGCGGCTGATCGGAAATGTAAAGAACATAGACAGTTCGCATCACATGTGTAAATATTCTTGACAGTTTGTCATGTCTGTGCCATATAAAATGCATTACTCATACGCGGTTGCGGCCACAGCGAAAACACCCCCCTAGAGACAGCATCCGGATGGGACCGCGCGCATTAAATGAGACCGTTGCCGGCAGGCGGCGGATATCCATTTTGGAGTTGAGCATGTCGGAAGCCCCCCTTACCCGGCAGGATTTAGCGCTTTTTTATGAAGTGTCCCGGTCGCTCCATGCGATCCGCGGGCTCGATGAAATGCTCCAGGACATCCTGAAGAAAATCCGGGCGGTTTTTCAAATTGAAGGCGTATCCATAGCGCTGCACGATGCCAAAGCAAAAGAATTTTATTTCATCAAAACCGTGGAAGCGGAGATAAACTCGGATTTTTTGAGGATGAGACGCATGCGTTTTCCGGATCATGTCGGGGTGGCCGGCTGGGTTCTGCGGGAAGGCCGCCCCATTGTTATTCCCGACGTGGCACAGGACAAACGATTTTATAACGGTGTGGATTTGAAAGAAAGCTTCATTACGCGCTCCATGATCTGTGTCCCGCTGCGCACCCGGCGGGGATTGATCGGGGTGTTGTACGCGTTAAACAAAAAGAAAGGGAAATTTACCGAAAAAGAGGGGCGGCTGCTCGATAACCTGTCCGGCACGATCGCCATCGCCATTGAAAATGCCCGGTTGTACGGAGAATTGAAACAATACGCGCATGCCCTGGCACAGGAAAACCGCCGGTTGCGTTCGGATGCCCAGGATCGATTCAACCTTCAGGGGATTGTGGGATCCAGTCCGGCCATGCGGCGGCTTTTTCTTTTGATGGAAAAAGTGATTGACACCGACATCACCGTATTGATCCAGGGAGAAACGGGCACGGGGAAAGAACTCATCGCCAAAGTTATTCACTACATGGGTCTGCGGAAAGATCGGCCGTTTGCCGTGGAAAACTGTGGTGCGTTTGCCGAAAATTTACTGGAAAGCGAGCTTTTCGGTCACGTGCGGGGCGCGTTTACCGGTGCGCTCTCGAATAAAAAGGGGCTGTTCGAGATGGGCGACAAGGGCACGGTTTTTCTTGATGAGATCAGTGAAACCTCGACCGCCATGCAGGTAAAACTGCTGCGTGTGATTCAGGAAGGACAGGTCCGGCCGGTGGGGGCCGAGAAACCGGTTGATATCGATGTTCGCCTGCTGGCGTCCACCAATCGTGATCTGGAAACCGAAGTTAAAAATGGAAAGTTTCGTCAGGATCTGTTTTTCCGGATCAATGTTTTTCCCCTGGTTGTTCCGCCGCTGCGGGAAAGAAAAACGGATATCCCGCTGCTGGCCGGGCATTTTCTGGAACGCTATGCCCGCAAGCTCAAGCGTCCCGTTACCGAATTCACGCCGCGGGCGCTGGAATATCTGACCCTGTTTGACTGGCCTGGCAATGTCCGGGAGCTGGAAAACGAAATCGAACGGGCCATTGCCCTGTCGGTGAATGAGAAGCGGATCCGGGTGTCTCATCTATCTGACAAAATAGTTACGTCCGCAAGACAGACGGCATCCGTCAAGGCCGGCGAGCTCAAACTCAAGGATGCCACCCGGCGACTTGAGAAGAAGATGGTGACCGATGCGCTCAAGCTGTCCAACGGCAACCGGTCCCAGGCGGCCCGCCTGCTCGGCCTGACCCGGCAGGGACTGCTCAATAAGATTGAACGCTACGATATCTCCGCCTGACCGGTGGCCGGCCGGTGTATTTGTAGCGACCGTCACCGCCATACATTCGGGTCGTGGTGCCGGTGGCACGCGGCGTTACCTGTTTTTCATCAGGCGCAGCGCGTATAATTTTTCCCGCGCGCCTTTTACGCCGGATACCGTGTGAGCTGTCATCCCCGTGGATACGGCACTGGCGACGTTCAGCGGGCTGTCGTCGAGGAAAAGGATGCGTGCCGGCGGATGGCCGGCGGCTTTGGCCACAAATCGAAATGTGTCCGGGTCCGGCTTGAGCCGCCCGGTGCGAAATGATGGAAAAGTACAGTCAAAACAGCGGAGAAAGGTCATCTTCGTTTCAAAGCGGTGCCAGTGGATCTCATTGGTATTGGATAAAACACCCAGGCGATAGGAATGTTTCAACGTATCGAGGAGACGCCCGGTACCTGGATAGAGCGTGCGGGGCCACTGGGCGAATGCCGCCAGGAAGGCGTCGGCCGTGACGGAAAGATTGAATTCGTCGATGACGGCACTGGCGAACCGGGCCGGTGACGATTGTCCGGATTCAAAGCGGCGGACGGCCCGGGATGTCAGCCAGCGCTGCCATAATTCGGTTTCCGACGGGATGTCTTTTGCCCAGGCCAGCATCTGCGCAACGCCGGACAGCTTGACAAGTACGCCGCCCAGATCGAAAAGAATCAGATCAAACGGCCGCTTTTCCCCGTTTTGATGCGGCAGACATGGCTTTCTGTTTTTCATGATGGATTAAATATCCCGCAGCAGGGCGTTTTCCGGCAGCTGGCGGAGGCGGTGATCAAAAGTATCGAGCAAATCAGCCATCGCCTTTTCCGTTTTATCGTCGATTTTTCCGGCGGGGGCGGCGCCGACAGTATCGAGCACATGTATCACCCGGTGAACCGTCAGGAGGTTTGTGTCCATACCGGGCTGGTACCCGGGCTTTTCGGACGACGGTGGGTGGACTTCGGCGAGGACACCGGTCTGGACCAGTCGGGCGATGATTTGGCGGGTCAGACGGAGGGGCAGATGAAGCGCGTCGGCCAGTTCAGCAGGCGCAGCGGGCGGCAGACCCTGGACAAACCGGTTGACGGCGAGATGGACGATCCGCAAACCGGCCAGCTGCCGGGCCCGGTGGCTGAGTGAAGAACGGCCGGTCTCAAATTCGTATGTATCCACATATTGATGGGCATAGGCCAGTTCAGCGCCGAAAAGAACAATGAGCCAGCTCATGTTCAGCCAGATGAGAAACAGGGGCAGGGCGGCAAAACTGCCGTAAATGGCGTTGTATTTGGCAATCCCGATCTGAAAGGCGATGTACCCCCATTGAACCAGCTGGTAAATCGTGCCGGCGGCAATGCCGCCCAGAAGACCCGCGGAAAAACGGACCCGGGTGTTGGGCATCAGCATATAGACCATCGAAAAGAGGATCCAGGTCAGGCCATAGGGCGTCAGTTTGAGAAAAAAGAAAATAACAGGTGAAAATGTGCCCACCAGCCGGACCTGCTGGGTGATCTGTGTAATTCGGGTGGTGATAAAGACAGTGGCGCTGGAGGAAAGAAAAAACAGGACCGGGCTGAGCAGCATGAACGCCAGATAGTCGGCGAATTTACGGCCGAACGACCGGGCTTTTTTGACCTTCCAGATCCGGTTAAGCGCCCGTTCGATGTTGCCCATCAGGCTGATGACCGACCAGAAGAGCACAACAATACCGATACCGGCGATCATGCCTCCCCGGGTATTGTCGAGCATGGCCCGGGCAAAGGTGAATATACGGTTGAATACTTCTTCCTGTCCCTGAAAGCGTTCAAGGATCTGTGCCTGCAGGGTCTGCTCGAACCCAAAGCCCTTGGCAATGCCGAAAATCATGGCGACAACCGGGACAATGGAAAGCAGCGAATAGAAGGTGAGCGCCGAGGCCCTCAGCTGGCAGCGGTCATTCCTGAAGCCGTGAAACGCCAGTAGAATCATTCGGGCCAGCCGGACAAGGCGTGCCTTTCTGCGGGGAAAGTCGGCCAGGTGGATTTGCCAGATGCCTTCTCTCAAAAAGGTGAATCCCTGTTTAATAGCCAGTGGAATTGACTGGTGCTGCGCGGTATGTGTCGGAGACATCTCCCCGTATCCGTTGTCGGTTGTTTTATTGTTTTTTCTTCACAGGTCCGGTTGATTGTGCGGGGCTTTGCAGAAAAAGTCAATGCATTCAACGTTATTCCGGCCGATGGCAGCGGGATTATTCCGGCGCGAAATGGTTTTAAACTTGAAAAATCGTCCAACTTCCCCTATCTTTCCGGACAAACACGAATGTGACTGTCAAAGGAGGTTCTTTCATGTCAAAAGGTAATACCAGCTATCCCGACGGCTTTATCGAGGCGCTGTCAATCGGCCGTCCACCGAACATTGTCCGCCTGTTTCCCCATTCCAGAGCATTGATCGTCAGCGGGAAGTATATTGACCGGGCCATGCGTAAAAAAGGCGCAGCCGTTACAATGGCCGCCAACGGGCGCAATCAGTTTGTCATTCGCGGAGCGCTGCGCGGCGCTCAGCGGGCCAATGCCGCTCTGATGATTGAGATTGCCCGGTCCGAGGGCGGCGCCAATGCGTATTGCGCGGTCAATTACTGGAACATGGCCCGTCAGGTGGACGCTATCTGTAATGAATTGAATATCACCATTCCGGTGGCCATTCATGCGGACCACTACGGGATAAAAAAACCGGATGATGTGGCGCCGGCCAAGGTCGAGATCCCCACGCTGTTTGAGGCCGGCATGACATCGATTGCCATTGATGCCTCCCATATGCCCGATGACCAGAATCTTCTGGCCACTATTGAACTGTACAAGCAGGTCCCGGACTGGGCGGGGTTTGAGACGGAAATCGGCGAGATTAAAGGCAAGGAAGGCCTGTCTACCCGGGAAGAAGCCCTGTTCCTCATTCAGGGGCTCAACGCGCATGGGATTTTTCCGGACTGGATCGCCCTGAATAACGGAACCACCCATGGCATTGAAGCCAGCGGGCAGGGGATCCAGGTGGATCTGACCCGGGAGATTCACGATGCCCTGGCGCCTTATCGCGTTTCGGGCGCCCAGCACGGCACTTCGGGAAACAGTTCGGAGCGGCTGCGGGAAATCGCCGCCAAAACCCATACCACCAAAGCCAATGTGGCCACGGCCCTGCAGATGATATCCTGGGGGGTAACAGTCAATGATTACGGCAACGCCATGATGGATGAAGATGGGAATTTTATAAAGGTCGACGGCGAGGGCGTCACCGAATCCATGTGGGCCGAGATGGTGGCCTACGCCGGCGAGCGGGGCATTACCGGGGGCAATTACAAAAAACTGAACCTGCCCTTTGAAAACAAACTGCTCGGTCAGCCCGCCGATATTCGCGAGCGCATGGTAAAACGGGTGGAGGATTTTGTCTACAACATGCTGGCCCGTGTTTTAAATACGACAGATACGGCGCCGCTGGTTCTGGCCGATATCCTGGAAACCGGTTCATACGATCCAGGTGCCAAGGCAGCGCAAATCGAAGACCCGGCCGACTGGACGGAAGAAAAGATTAGGGCCCGGGCCCTGGAAATAGGGTCCGACAAAGGACCGGATGGAGATTTTGACGATTAACGGGTGAATTGACAAACGCCCGGCAAAAACGGTATTGGTTGGTTCAACGGTATGAAACCATCACCATCGACAACCCGTTCACATTGGAGGAGAAAAACCATGACCCATCGCCGTCGGAAAATTTCATTGCTGACCATCGTGCTGGCAGGCTGTTTTATACTGACAACTGGATGTGCCTACTTTCAAACCGGAAAAACCGGCGCCCGGACGGCATCGCTCAAGGATACCGCCGGGCCGATGCCGGTTTACTATGACTTCGGCGACGTACTCGTTCCCAAAGAACTGAAAATCGTCAAGAAAAAATCGTTTGTCTACCTGACCTCCGGCCTGACTGCCGGTGTCTTGGCTTTAAAGGGCCGGGTGGAACGCAATTCCCTGGTTGCTTTTTTTGAGAAGAACATGGCCAAGGACGGCTGGCGCCAGGTCAGCGCGTTTAAATCTCCCCAGACCATGTTGCTGTTTGCCAAGAAAGACCGATGGTGCGTCATCGATATTCTTGAAAAGACGCTTCGGACCTCGGTGAAGATCTGGGTATCCCCCACCATGGTCGATGCGTCCGGACTGCTCAAGGAATAGCGGCCGTTGGCGGCAAACCAGCTGGTTGACACGCTTGAAGCGGTGACGCATACGATGCAGTGGATGGCGCGGGCGGGATGGCCCGGATTTACCTGCTCACCGCAGGCGCTGGCCCGACTGAACAGCTGGGACAGCGCCGGGCCGGCGCCATCTGTTAGCAGATCCCTGAAAGATGTACGCGCCGCCCTGGGAGACTGCCGCCGCTGCCGGCTGGCGGAAACCCGGCGGCGGATTGTCTTTGGCAGCGGCAATCCGGATGCCCGGCTGGTGTTTGTCGGCGAAGCGCCCGGGTACGAGGAAGACCGCCGGGGAGAACCTTTTGTGGGGCCGGCCGGTCAGCTGTTGACCCGTATCATCGGGGCCATCGAAATGACCCGGGAGGATGTCTATATCCTCAATGTGCTGAAATGCCGCCCGCCGAAAAACAGGAATCCGCTTCCCGAAGAAGTCGCTGCCTGCGCGCCTTTCATGGCGCAGCAGATTCAATTGATCAAACCGGATTTTATCTGTGCGCTGGGCAGATTTGCCGCCCAGACCCTGCTTGAAACCGAGCGGCCCATCTCGCGCCTGCGGGGACGCTTCCACGACTACAAAGGCATTCAATTGATGCCGACCTTTCACCCTTCCTACCTGCTGCATCATCCCGAAAAAAAACGCGACGTCTGGCAGGATATGCAGAAGCTGATGGCCGCCATGCGGAAAATCAGATGACGGGGCATCTTCTCTATTGACACCAGATCCGTAAATCGACTAAATAATAAGGGTTATGGGTGATTTCCGCTTGGGCAGGATGCCGTTGGGAAGGCGTCTGAAAACGAACAGGCCGAAGCCGGGGGCGCACCGCCTTCCGTTTTTATTTTTTATGATATAAGTGGAGAGGATAAATGGGAAAAAAGAAAAAAGAAGCCAAGGATAAACCGCTGGATAAAATGACCGCCACGGAACTGCGCGAGGCGGCCAAGGAATTGCCCGATATCACCGGCGCCCATGGTATGAACAAGCCGGAACTGATCATGGCCATCAAAAAGGCCAAGGGGATCGAGGATGAGACGCCGCGTCGAAAGCGGGGGTCAATCCGATCCATCAAGAAAAAAATCCGTCTGCTCAGAGCCGAACAGGCGAAGGCGGCGGCGCAGAATGATAAAAAGAAAGCCGTTATTATCCGCCGGCGAATTTCCAGATTGAAGAAAAGCTCGCGACGGGCAGCGGCGTGATCCGTGGGTGGCTCTGCGGGCTGCGACAATGTTGTCTGAACGATGATTGATCCCCGGTCCGTCGCCTTTGATTTTGACAGCGTGGTGGCGGATACCATGCATCTGTTTATCAAGGTTGCCCGGGATGTGCATCAGATTGATCATCTGACCTACGATGGATTTACCTGCTACAGCCTCCTCGAGTGCACGGACCTTGATACCGATATTCTGAACGACATCGTGGACCGGCTTCAAGAGGGACGCTACCTTGATGAACTGGCGCCGATGCCGGGGGCCGCGGATGTATTGCAGCGGCTGGGGCGTCGGTACGGCCCCCTGACATTTGTGACGGCCCGCCCCTTTGCGGAACCGGTGGTCGAGTGGCTGCATCAGGTGCTGGCGCTGGCGCCGGAAACAGTAACGGTGGTGCCCACCGGCTCCTACGACACCAAGGCCGATGAACTGACCGGCCGGGGGATTTCATTTTTTGTGGAGGATCGCCTGGAAACCTGTTTCCAGATTCAGGCCGCCGGGGTGGTGCCGGTGCTATATAAACAGCCGTGGAATCGGCGGCCGCATCCTTTTACGGAAGTAGACAGCTGGCGGGACATCGATGCGCTGATCAAGTGGTAGGCGTATCCTACGGGTAAAGAGAAATTTGAAGGCGGAACACGCACATTGGTGGATCGATCAATTCGTCGAGTCTCTGATTTCGGAAAAAGGGTATTCACGGCACACCTGCCGGGCCTATAAAAATGACCTGACGGCCTTTGCCGTGTTTGTGGCGTCGGATCGGCATCCGGACACAGACGAAGTGGCGTGCCGGCTTGATGAAATGGATACTCTGGCGATCCGGAAATATCTGGCGTATCTGCATCGGCGGCACCAGAAGAGCAGTATTGCCCGTAAACTCTCGGCGATCCGGTCGTTTTTCCGGTTTCTGGAAAGAAACCGGATCGAAACAGGGTCCCCGGCCGACGGAATTCTGACGCCGAAACAGGGCCGCACCCTGCCGGTTTATCTGCCCGTGGACGATATGTTTCGGCTGCTCGATGCCATCGATACGGATACGCTGCCGGGCAGTCGCAACAGCGCCATGTTTGAAACGATGTATTCCGGCGGCCTGCGTGTGTCGGAACTGGCCGGTCTGAATGTTGGCAGCGTGGATCTTGATCGCGGCGCGGCGCGGGTCTTTGGCAAAGGTCGTAAGGAGCGGATCGTTCCCCTGGGCCGGTCGGCGATCCTGGCGATCCGTTTGTATCGCCAGCGGCTGGTTGATGAAACGGGGATCGGCATGACTGCTGACGGGCCCCTGTTTTTGAACAATCGCCGGCAGCGGCTGACAGTCCGGTCCATGGGGCGGATTCTAAAGAAAATCGCTGCCGAATGCGGACTGACCATTCCGATATCGCCCCATGCGCTGCGCCATACCTTTGCCACCCACATGCTCGATGCCGGTGCCGATCTGCGGGTGGTTCAGGAAATGCTCGGGCATAAAAGCCTGTCGACGACCCAGCGATATACCCATGTCACCGTTGACCGCCTGATGGCTGTTTACGACAAAGCCCATCCCAGAAAATAAGGCATGGGAAAACGGATGGCAGACAAAATCAGATACCCCGCAGAGCAAGACGATCGGGAATGAGACAATCGGGATAAAAGGAAAACATGATGAACGATCCCAGCAGCACACGTGCCGAAGGCGCGGGCCGGCAGTCTTTTCACGGCACCACGATTCTGGCCGTGCGCCGTAACAATGAAGTGGTGGTGGCCGGTGATGGCCAGGTGACCCTGGGCGACCATGTGGTCAAACACCGGGCCAGAAAGGTCCGGCGGATCTACAATGACCGTATCATTGTCGGGTTTGCCGGGGCCACGGCCGACGCCCTCAACCTGTCCGAAAAACTCGAAGCCAAGCTGGAACGGTACAATGGCAATCTGACCCGGTCTGCCGTGGAACTGGCCCGGGACTGGCGCACCGATAAATTTCTTCGTCGTCTTGAAGCCCTGATGATTGCCGTTGACGGGGAGCGGATGTTTCTGATTTCCGGCACCGGTGATGTCATTGAACCGGATGAAGGCGTGGCGGCCATCGGGTCCGGCGGCGTGGCGGCCCAGGCGGCGGCCATGGCCCTGGGCGCAAAAACGGAATTAAGCGCGGAACAGATCGTTGTCGAAGCCATGCGCATCGCCGGTCTGATCTGCATCTATACCAACAACACGATTACCGTGGAAAAAATAACAGGCAAGGCATAAAAATAATGCAGGATTTAACCCCTACCGACATTGTCATACAGCTTGATAAATATATCATCGGACAGAGCCAGGCCAAACGGTCCGTCGCAATTGCCCTGCGGAACCGCTGGCGCCGCCAGCAGGTGCCGCCGCCGCTGCGCGATGAAATCGCGCCCAAAAACATCATCATGATCGGCCCGACCGGCGTGGGGAAAACTGAAATTGCCCGCCGCCTGTCCTCGCTGACCGATTCCCCCTTCTCCAAGGTTGAGGCGTCCAAGTTTACCGAGGTGGGCTATGTGGGCCGGGATGTCGAGTCGATGGTACGCGATCTGGTTGAGCTGACCGTCAACCAGGGCAAGGTGCGGGCCCAGGAGGCGGTTCTCGACAAAGCGCTTAACATTGCCGAAGAGCGGATGCTGGATATCCTGCTGCCCCCATCCGGCGGGCATCGGGACCCGGCGTCCGGCGAAGCGGAGACGACAGCGGACGCGCCGTCTCACCGTGACACGGGCCGCGCCACCCGGGAGAAGCTGCGCCTTCTGCTGCGGGACGGAAAGCTGGACGACCGCTATGTGGATCTTGATGTGTCCGACCGCTCCACGCCCATGGTGGAAATCTTTTCCAATGTCGGCATGGAAGAAATGGGTATTAATTTCAAGGATATGCTCGGGTCGATGATGCCCAAAAATGTCAAGCGCCGCAAGGTAAAGGTTCCCGAGGCCATGGAAATCATGACCCAGGAAGAAGCCCAGAACCTGGTGGATATGGACAGAATCGTCAAGGATGCGATTGCACGGGTGGAGCAGTCCGGGATTATTTTTCTGGACGAAATCGACAAAATCGCCGGCGACAACGGCGGCAGCGGACCGAATATTTCCCGGGAGGGCGTTCAGCGGGATCTTTTGCCCATTGTGGAAGGATCGACGGTTACGACCAAGTACGGGCCGGTCAAGACGGATCACATCCTTTTTATCGCCTCCGGCGCGTTTCACGTGGTTAAACCCAGCGATCTGATCCCTGAACTGCAGGGCCGCTTTCCCATTCGGGTGGAACTCAATTCCCTTGGCAAGGCGGAATTTGTCCGGATTCTGACCGAACCGGAAAACGCGCTGGTCCTGCAATACCAGGCGTTGATCCAGACCGAAGACCTGTCTGTCGATTTTACGGAAGAAGCCATCGAACTGATCGCGGCCATGGCCGAGGAAGTCAATAACATGACGGAAAATATCGGTGCCCGGCGGCTGCATACCCTGATGGAGCATCTGCTGGAAGATATTCTTTTCGATGCGCCGGATCTCACCGAAACCGGACTGACCATCGATGCGGCATATGTTAATGACAAATTGAAAGATATCAAGAATGACGAGGACCTGAGCCGGTATATCCTTTAATCCGGCACCGGCCGCCGAATGAGCGGCGGCCGTTACACCCATATTCAGCAACCGCAGGAGATTCTATGGCTGTTTCATCTGTCATTGCCACCGCCGACCAGGTTATGGCGGCGACGTACAAACGGTTTCCCATTGTCATCACCCGTGGCCGGGGATGCCGGCTCATCGATGAGACCGGCCGGGAATATGTTGATTTCATTGCCGGGATTGCCGTCTGTTCCCTGGGACATGCGCATCCCCGGATTGCCCGGGTACTGGCCGAACAGGCGGCCACCCTGGTTCATACATCCAACCTGTACTATACCGTGCCCCAGGTCGAACTGGCCGCCTGGCTCACCGTGCACAGCTTTGCCGACCAGGTGTTTTTTGCCAACAGCGGCGCCGAGGCCAACGAGGCGGCCATCAAGGTGGCCCGGAAGTATTTCAAGGACCGGGATCAGCCGGAACGGTTTCGGATCATCGCGATGCAGCAGTCGTTCCACGGCCGCACCCTGGCCACGCTGTCGGCCACGGGGCAGGATAAGATCAAGAAGGGATTTGCTCCCACCCTGGACGGGTTCGATTTTGTCCCGTTTAACGATGCGGCCGCGCTGGCAGCGGCCATCGGTCCGGACACGGCCGCGGTTTTAATGGAACCGATCCAGGGCGAAGGCGGTATCCGGGTGCCGTCTGCCGATTATCTGCCGGCGGTCCGCCGTTTGTGCGATGATGCCGGTATTCTGCTTATTTTCGACGAGATTCAGACCGGGATGGGGCGCACCGGGCAGCTGTTTGCCCATTTGCATTTTGACACATCGCCGGATATCATGACGCTGGCCAAGGCCCTGGGCAACGGGTTGCCCATCGGTGTCATGCTGGCCACGGCACCCGTGGCGGCCGCCTTCGGGCCCGGATCCCACGGATCGACCTTCGGCGGGACGCCCCTGGTGACAGCGGCGGCCCTGGAAGTGGCCCGGATTTTCGACGAAGAGGATATCGTGGGCCAGTGCCGGGAGACGGGTGCGTATTTCAGGGCCCAGCTGGAGATCCTGAGAAACCGGCATGATGTGATCCGGGATGTTCGCGGCAGGGGGCTGCTGCTCGGGCTCGCGCTGGATACCGCGGCCGCGCCGATTGTTCAGGCCTGTATGGAAAAAGGATTTCTCATCAATGGCGTTCAGGATCAGATTTTGCGCTTTGCCCCGCCGTTGATTATTTCAAAACCGGAAATCGATGCCCTTGTCAATTGTCTGGAGAGTATCTTTTCCGGCGGAACGGCTGCCGGCTGACCGGCCGGACCGCTGACCGCACAGCCAAAGGACGCATTATCCATGGGAAAAAAGTTATGGGGCGGCCGTTTCAGTGAGACCACCGACCGGGATGTGGAGGCGTTTACCGCCTCCATTGATGACGATCGGCGGTTGTACGCCTTTGATATTGCCGGCAGTATTGCCCATTGCCGGATGCTGGCCCGCACCGGCGTCATCGAAAAGGAAGAATCGGCGCAGATGGTCGACGGCCTGACTCGCATCCGGACTGAAATCGAGACAGGAAGCTTTCCGTTTACCGATAAACTGGAAGATATCCACATGCACATTGAGTCCCGCCTGCAGGAATTGATCGGCGATACCGCCGCCAAGCTGCACACGGGGCGCAGCCGGAATGATCAGGTGGCGCTGGATGTGCGGATGTACCTGCGTGACGCCGTGCAGACGATATGCGGGCGGCTGCATACCCTGCGGGGGGTGATCGTCGATCTGGCTGAAACCCATCAGGATGTTGTCATGCCCGGCTATACCCATACCCAGCGCGCCCAGCCGGTTCTTTTTGCCCACCATCTGATGGCCTATTACGAGATGTTTTCCCGGGATGAAGCGCGTTTCGATGACGGGCTGGCGCGGATCAATGTCATGCCCCTGGGGGCGGCGGCGCTGGCCGGTACGACGTTTCCCATTGATGCCGAATATGTCGCCAGACAGCTCGAATTTCCCAAGGTGACGGCCAACAGCATGGATGCTGTTTCAGACCGGGACTTCATGCTTGAGTTTCTTGCGGCGGCCAGCATCTGCATGGTTCATTTAAGCCGGCTTTCCGAGGAACTGATCCTCTGGTCCACGTCGGAATTTGCCTTTGTCGAGCTGTCCGATGCCTTTACTACGGGCAGCAGTATTATGCCGCAGAAGAAAAATCCGGATGTGGCCGAACTGGTGCGGGGAAAGACCGGGCGTGTTTTTGGCGATCTGATGGCGCTGCTCACCCTCATGAAGGGCCTGCCCCTGTCGTATAACCGGGATATGCAGGAAGACAAACCCACGCTTTTCAGCAGCGTTGATACGGTGTCGGCCTGCCTGAATATCTATATCGGCATGCTGCCCGCCATGCGGGTAAACCGGGAACGGATGCGGGCGGCCACGACCACCGGTTATTTAAATGCCACGGACCTGGCCGATTACCTGGTCACCCGGGGCGTGCCTTTTCGGAAAGCGCACGCCATTGCCGGCCGGGCGGTGGCGGCGGCCATTGAAGCGGGCCGGGAGCTGCACGAACTGCCCCTGGAACAGCTGCGGGAATTTTCGGCCCGGATCGAAGCAGACGTTTACAGTTTTCTGGATGTGGAGCAGATGATCAACCGCCGTCAATCCCCGGGCGGCACGGCTGGCACGAATGTGGCGGCGGCCATTTCGGCGGCCCGTAACAGACTGAAGGGTATGAAAAAATGAAAACGAAATCTCTTGGAAACCGACGGGCGCTTCGCGGCGCCGTATTGTTCATTCTTGCCCTTGCGGTTACCGGGTGCGGCGTCAAGGCGCCGCCGGTGCCGCCGCGGTCCGTACCGCCCGCGGCGATTTCTGATCTGGCCGCTTCCCGAACCGGCAATACCGTTACATTGATCTGGTCGATCCCCACCGGCAAGGCGGCGGGAACGGCCGGCGTGGCCGGTTTTGCGGTGTACCGGGCCGTTTCATCCACTCAGGATCCGGCCTGCGCCGATTGTCCGCTGCTGTTTCGGCGGGTCACGGAGATCGATCTGGAACGATATCAGGTCGGCGTTTCCGATTTGAAAAAAATCACTTTCCAGGAAACCATTACACCGGGGCTGCGCTATGTCTATAAAGTGGCGGCGCTGTCCAGAGACGGCCAGATCGGCGCGGATTCCAACCGGGTGACGATCCGTTGATCTGCCGGGCCGGCGGGCGGTCGAGAAGAACCGCTGGAGAAAGAGGGAAATAAAAGGATGACGGCCATCGAATTTTACAAGATGAGCGGCAGCGGTAACGATTTTATCCTCATCGACAACCGCGATGGGCAGCTGCCGCCGGTCCCCCGGGACCGGTTTGCCGCGGCGATCTGCCGGCGTCGCCTGTCCGTGGGCGCAGACGGCCTGATTATTATCGAAAATGCCGGCCAGGCTGATTTCAAATGGCATTTCCTGAACGCCGACGGCAGTGAAGCCGACATGTGCGGTAATGGTGCGCGGTGTGCCGCCCGGTTTGCCCATCTCAATGGCATTGCCCGTCCGCGCATGACTTTTGACACCCGGGCCGGGCGGATTTCGGCCGAGATCAGGGGCGATCATGTCAAAATACGGATGACCGACCCATCGGGAGGGGTGACCCCTGAAACGATCCGGGTCGCCGGCCGGATGGAAACCGTTTTCTGTATCAATACCGGCGTGCCGCATGCGGTTCTAGTGGTTGACGATATTGATGCCGTTGATATCGATACCGTGGGGCCGTTGATCCGGTATCACGAGAAGTTCGCCCCTGCGGGAACCAATGCCAATTTCATTCAGCGCCTGAGCGATGGAACGGTTGCCATTCGGACATACGAGCGGGGCGTGGAAGCCGAAACACTGGCCTGCGGCACCGGCGCCGTGGCCGGGGCCATTGTGGCTGCCGGGCAATTTGACCTGCCGCCCCGGCTGACCCTGAAGGTCCGCAGCGGCCTGCCGCTGAAAATATCCTTTGCGGAAGCGGCCGGCCGGTTTAACGACGTCTATCTGGAAGGAGATGCCCGGGTGATTTACCGGGCCCGCCTGGATGCCGAGGCGGTTGATGATATAATGGGAAACGGGATGGGGACCTGACCATGACGCCGGCCGCGCACACCGTTTACATCTCGGTCGGGTCGAATATCGGCCGGAAACTGGACAATTGCCGCCAGGGGATGGATGCGGTGACGGCGGACCGGGGCATTGCCGCCGGTTCCCGGTCGCTTTTTTACCGAACCTCGCCGGTGGATTTTACTGATCAGGACTGGTTTGTCAACGCCGTGTTTTCCGTGCGTACCTTGCTGGCGCCGGCGCAGTTGCTGGCTCGACTGCAGATGATCCAAACCGGCGCCGGCCGGAAGAAATCAACGGTGCGGTTCGGCCCCCGGGTGCTTGATCTGGATATACTGCTGTTCGACGATCTGATCGTTTCTTCTCCGGACCTGATCATCCCTCATCCCCGCATGCACAAAAGACGCTTTGTATTGCGGCCGATTTGTGATATTAATTCTCATCTGGTTCATCCGGTACTGAAGAAAGAGATGGGTGAACTGCTTGCCTGTCTTGATGAAAACGAACAGCCGGTGACGGTCATTGATGATTAGACTTCTCCTTTTAGCCGCCCTGGGATACGGTTTTTACCGATCATTGAAGTCGATGACCCTGCCGGACCGGTCCCGGCGGATGGGTGGCACGGGCCCATTTCAGTCAGGCGCAAACAGATCCGGCCGGGAACAACCGGATCCGGATCAGATTGAAGACGTCATGATCAAGGACCCGGTCTGTCAGGTGTATTTTCCCCGGAAGGAAGGCGTCCAGTGGCGTCAGGGGGGGGAAACCTATTACTTTTGCAGCCCCGAATGTCTGGAGGCTTTCAAACAGAACCGGCAACAGCCCCCCAACGGCGCAAGGTAAATTTGAAATGATATTTCAGGGTAAAACACTAATCGACAAACTGAGCCATCCCAACAGTCTGACCATGTATCGGATTCTGGCCGCACCGATTCTGGTCGTTTTTCTATTGTTTCCCAACCCCGTCTGTACATTCCTAGCCGCGCTCCTGTTCAGCGCCGCTGCCATTACTGATTATCTTGACGGTTTTTATGCCCGCCGATTCGGCCTTGTATCAAATTTCGGCAAAATCATGGACCCTCTGGCCGATAAACTGCTCGTCTCTTCCGCGTTTATCATGCTTTCCTCCCTGGGGTGGATACCGGCCTGGATTGTCTGTGTGATCATCGGCCGGGAACTGGCCGTTACCGGGCTGCGAAATTTTATTGCCGAAAACAAGATGGACCTGTCCGCATCCGCGCTGGGGAAATATAAAACCGGCTTTCAGATTGCCGCCATTATTCCGCTGATATTTCATTATCCTTATTTTGGTATTCACCTGCACAATATCGGCATGTTTTTTCTGTACGGCGCGCTGATTTTTACGGTCTGGTCGGGAATTGATTATTTTATCCGGTTTCGACAGGTTCTCGATTCATGATCCGTAAAGAATATCTGACCGGAAACAATAGGTATTTATATGCATCTGTTTGATAATAAAATAAATACCTGCCGATTGATATTCATCCCTCATTTTTTGTTCCACCGGCGTGCCAATTGTCCAAAAACGGTCAATTCCGGTTGACAAAAAGAAATCGATGCATTAAATGATGTTTCCAGTGAGCGGGAATAACTCAGTGGTAGAGTGCGACCTTGCCAAGGTCGAAGTCGCGGGTTCAAATCCCGTTTCCCGCTCCATTTTTTTATGGCGGCATAGCCAAGTGGTAAGGCAGCGGTCTGCAAAACCGCTATTCTCCGGTTCGAATCCGGATGCCGCCTCCATTCCACGTATCTCTTCCTCCCGCTTTTGCCACTCGAAAGGAGAACCAACTTGAAAAATTTTCTCATCGTCAATTTACTTTTGACCGGGTTGATTTTCGTCTGGGGGTGCGCCGGTTCCGGGCCGGCGGCGGGACGCAGCGACAGTGCGCAGGCATTTGTCCCTGGCCAGGTACTGGTAAAACTGAAACCAGGTACCGACACCGCGGCGCTGGCGGTTCTCCAGCGGGATCTGGGCCTGGAAACGCTCAAGCCGCTTTCCCTGCCCGGGGTCTATTTGATGAAGATTAAAAATGGGACGCCGGTCCAGGCAGTGATCCAAAAACTCAATACTTATGATATGGTTGAGTACGGCGAACCCAATTATACCCTTACGACGGAATAACGGAAGGGCATTCCATGCGGAAAAGCATCTGGATAACGGTGGGGCTGGTTCTGGTTTTATGCGGTGTGTCCCCTGCGATTGAATTGACTCCCAAGGGCAATGTTCCATCGCAGGATGTCATTCGGACTGAGAAGACATCGGCATACGTGCCTGGAGAAATACTGATCCAATACCGTGCGGCGGCAAAAGCGGCTGCCAAAGCCGAGGTCCGGGCCGCTTTCGGGCTGGTTGCCAAAAGGAAGATCACCGGTATCAGTACCCTGCTTTTTAAACTGCCCCCGGATCTGGACGTCGAAACCGCTGTGGCACGGCTCAAGGACGACCCCCGGGTGGCCTATGCCGAGCCGAATTATTACGCCCGGCCGGAAAGGATTCCCAATGACCCGGCTTTTTCGGCGCAATGGGGCCTGAATAATGCCGGACAGACCATTGCCGGGACTGCCGGCCGGCCCGATGCGGATATCGATGCCCCCGAAGCCTGGGATCTGACCGTCGGCAATGAGGCGATTGTGATTGCCGTGATCGATACCGGGGTGGATATTTTTCATCCGGATCTCCGGCCCAATCTCTGGGTGAATGAAGGTGAACTGGGCGGTTATGCCCGTCTGGAAGACTGGCAGCCCAATGGCGTTGATGATGACGGCAACGGGTATGTGGATGATGTTGCCGGGTGGGATTTTTTCTATAATTCGAATGACCCGAAAGATGAAAGCCAGCAGTTTGGCGGCCATGGGACCCATGTGGCGGGAATTGCCGCGGCCCGGGGGAACAACGGCGCCGGTGTCACCGGTGTCAGCTGGCTGGCCAGGATCATGCCGCTGGCGGCAATGGATTATGGCACCGGTACCCTGCCGATTTCGGCGGTGGCCGCAGCCCTCGGGTATGCCGAAGCCATGGGGGCCCATGTCATTAATCTGAGTCTGGGACTGTATCAGGATTCCCAAACCCTGCACAACGCCATCAACGCCGTTCACCGGGCGGTCATTGTCTGCGCGGCGGGAAACGATGGGTCCGACAATGATGTTCGGCCGCATTATCCGTCCAGCTACGCCAGCCCCAACCTGATTGCCGTGGCGGCCACCACCCAGTTTGACCGGCTGGCGTCATTTTCCAATTTCGGTCTATCCTCGGTGGATGTGGCTGCCCCGGGATCACGGATTTACAGTACATTCAGTCGATTCGTCGATTCATCAGGCTATAAATATCTCGGCGGCACATCCATGGCCGCGCCCATGGTCTCCGGCCTGGCTGCCCTGATGCGTGCCGGCAATGGCACGCTGACGCCAGCCCAGGTGGTGTCGCTGATCAAGGGCAGCGTCGATCCGCTGCCGGCACTGAGCGGCCGTATTGCCACAGGAGGCCGGATCAATGCCCTGCGGGCGCTCAATGCCGCCGGGCTCGGCGGTGATGATGATGGCGGCGGTGGCGGCGGATGCTTTATTCGAACCGTTGAAACAGTTCATTAACCATAAAACAATTAGGTGCCCCATGAAGAAAACTGTTTGCGTGATGCTTGGATTGTTTTTGAGCCTGAGTGTTTCGGCCCAGGCCCTGGAGTTGAATTCCGCCCAGAAACTGGCGGCACTTAAGGCGCCTGCCGTGGAAGAAATGCCTGATTATGTTCCCGGGGAAGTCCTGATTCAGTTCCAGCCGGCAAAGGCCGAAGCCATCGCCAGCCTTGAAACCGAAATGGGAATAGCGGAAAAACAAAAGATAGCGGCCATCGGGGCAACGCTGGTGACCCTTCCCGAGGGGGAGGACGTCCCGTCTGCCCTGGCCCGGTTTAAGGATGATCCCAGAGTGGCCTACGTGGAACCGAATTACTACCTGAAACCATCGGTGATGCCCAATGATCCCCTCTTTGGCATGCAATGGGCGTTGAACAATACCGGCCAGACGGTCAATAAAATAACGGGAAAACCGGGCGCGGATATTCAGGCCACCGATGCATGGCTCCTGACACCGGGCAGCGCCGATGTGGTTATCGCCGTAATCGATACCGGCGTGGACCTGGGGCATCCGGATATCCGGCCCAACCTGTGGATTAATACCGGTGAGATGGCTGGCGCGGCCTCCCTGGACGACTGGCAGGCCAACGGCAAGGACGACGATGGCAACGGATATAAAGACGATATCGTCGGCTGGGATTTTAATTTTAATTCCAATTCACCCAAGGATTTCCGTGACGGGCATGGCACCCATGTGGCCGGTATCGCCGCCGCCCGGGGAAATAATGTTCAGGGCGTGACCGGAGTCAGCTGGAAGGCGCGCATTATGCCGCTGGCTGTACAGGAATATCACACCGGCGGGCTGCCGCTGTCGGCAGTAGTCAATGCGCTTGTCTATGCCGAGGTGAACGGCGCGGATGTGATCAATCTGAGCCTGGGAACATATTATAACTCACTTACTCTGAAAAATGCGATTCACTATGTCACGCGGGCCTTGATTGTCTGCGCGGCCGGAAATGACGGTACGAACAACGATATCAGGCCGTATTATCCGGCCAGTTATTTCCAGCCCAACCTGATTGCCGTGGCGGCCACCGATGCCAATGATCGTCTGGCCTATTTCAGCAATTACGGGCCGCATTCTGTGCATGTCGGTGCGCCGGGCGTCAATATTATCAGCACGTATTCCCGGCATGTGCTGCCTTCCGGCTATTGTGCGCAGAGCGGTACGTCCATGGCGGCGCCCATGGTTTCCGGTCTGGCCGCACTGCTGTTTTCCGTCGACAAAGGGCTGACGAGCCGGCAGGTTGCCGAGGTGATCACCAGCAAGGTGGACAAATTGTCGACCCTGGATGGACGGACAATTTCAGGCGGGCGGATTAACGCGCTGCTGGCTGTACGCTGGCTGGGCGGCACCAATGACGATGATGACAGCAGCGGTGGCTGTTTTATTAAATCGGTTCATGCGGGCCGGGTCCGCCGGTGAGATCCGGAAACAGCCGTTATGGTTGCCTGCCATGAGTGAGAATCTGCGGGCGGAGATCCTGGCCACCGGGGATGAGATCCGTTCCGGGGCGCTGATCGACAGCAATTCGGCTCTGATTGCCGACAGCCTTGAGCGTGAAGGGATTGAAGTGACGCGGCATCATTGCGTCGGAGATGATCTCACGATGCTGGTTGCTGTCCTGGAAGAGATTGGCGGGCGGGCGGATATTGCCGTTGTCACCGGCGGGCTGGGGCCTACCGATGATGATCGGACGGCGGAAGCGGCTGCCTGCGCCGCTGGTGTTGATCTGGCGCTGGACGCCGATGCCCTGGCGGCCATCGAGACATTCTTCAGGCAGCTGGGCCGGCCGATGACCCGGTCCAACCGGAAACAGGCCTTTTTCCCCCGAAACAGTGAAGTCATGCCCAATCCCGTTGGCACGGCACCCGGATTCAAGGTGAAAATCGGGCGCTGTACTTTTTTCTGTCTTCCCGGCGTTCCCGTGGAAATGCGCCGGATGATGACCGGAGAGGTAATCCCCCGGCTTGCCGCATTCATCGGAGATCACCGGCAGATATCAACGGTCCGGACGTTGTCGACTTTTGGCGCCACCGAATCGATGGTTGGCGAGCAGCTCGAGAATGTGGCCGATGATATCCCGGAAATCACCGTGGGGTTTCGGGCAAAATTTCCGGAAATCCAGGTACGGCTGTATTTTCGGAGTGATGACAGATCCCGGATGGCCCCGTGCCTTGATGCTGTCACCCGCAGGGTCTGCGAAAAACTGGGACGGAAAATTTTTTCCAGAGACGGCCGCCCGATGGCGGCGGTGGTCGGTGACCTGTTGATGGAACAGGATGCCACCCTGGCCGTGGCCGAAAGCTGCACCGGCGGGCTCATCGGCCACTGGCTGACCAACGTGCCCGGCAGCTCCGGGTTTTTCCGTTTCTCCGGTGTGACCTATGCCAATGCGGCCAAAGTTGCCGTTCTGGACGTCTTACCCAAAACAATCGAAAAACATGGGGCCGTTTCTCTGGAGACGGTCCGCCAAATGGCGGCAGGCGCCCGGAAGATCTCCGGGGCCACCTACGCCATCGCCACCAGCGGGATTGCCGGGCCCGATGGCGGTACGGAAGAGAAACCGGTTGGCACGGTCTGCATCGGTCTGGCCGGTCCGGCCGGTGGGACGGAAAAACGGCATGTGTTTTCGTTTGGGAACCGGCAGGCAAAAAAGAAACTCTTTGCCATGGCGGCCCTTGATATGCTCCGGCGTCATCTGATGGAGATAAAACAGTAAAGAGACGAATTTAAAAAACTGGCCGTGTCAGTCAACAACAGACTGCCGTCTTCTTTTCCTTTAAGCGGCCTGTATCAAAACAGGCGAATCTGCCGAAATCATCTTTACAAACGCCCCCGGTCCTGTTAGGGGTTATCGTGACAGGCATACCACTATGTGATATACGAAAGGGGTGTGAAACGATGAGAATCGAATCTATTGCCGTGAGCAGAAAAAAAGGGACACCGAAAATGGTTGTCGATGAAGCCCGGATTGAAGCCGGACATGGGATTGTTGATGATGCCCATGCCGGGGCCTGGCACCGCCAGATCAGCTTTCTGGCGTCAGAGCGTATCACCCGGGCCCGTCAGGAGGGACTGGACGTTGATTTCGGCAGTTATGCCGAAAATATTGCCACCTCGGGGATCGATTGGCCTGCGGTACCTGTCGGTACCCGGCTGAATCTCGGGAATACAGTGACCGTGGAAATTACCCAGATCGGCAAGTCGTGCCACCGGAAATGTGCCATCTATTACCAGGCCGGTGAATGTATCATGCCGAAACAGGGCGTGTTTGGAAAGGTCATTACCGGCGGGACAATATATCCTGGCGATGCAATCCATTTTCTTGACGCTGAAGGCAATGCAATGGAGACGTGCCGGTAGCAAAACCAGCGACATGGCGGAACAACCACTCTCCGCCGATTGTCGGCCATCATCTCCAAGCGCAGCGGGGTCTGATATGAACTCTGAATCAAAATTTGAGACACAGTGCATTCATGCCGGGCAGGTTCCCGATCCGGAAACGACCGCCCGGGCCGTTCCCATCCACCGGACATCGTCCTATGTATTTAAGAGTACGGCGCACGCCGCCGATCTTTTTGCCCTCAAAGAGCCGGGTAATATCTATACCCGCATGATGAATCCTACCCAGGATATTTTTGAAAAACGGATGGCCGCGCTGGAAGGCGGCGCCGCGGCCCTGGCGCTTTCCTCGGGGACATCAGCGGTGTATTATGCGCTGATCAATCTCTGTGAACAGGGCGATGAAATCGTGTCGGCCGCCAACCTTTACGGGGGCACCTACACGATGTTCGATTGTATTCTGCCGCAGTTCGGTATCCATACCCGGTTTGCAGACCCGCTGGATCCGGCGGATTTTGACCGGGCGGTGACCGATAAAACCCGGGCGATTTTCATTGAAACCATCGGGAACCCCGTGCTGGAGATGACCGACATCGAAGCCGTGGCGGCCGTCGCCCGCAGGCACCACCTGCCGCTGATTGTCGACGGCACGTTCACGACACCGTATCTGCTTCGGACGATCGATTATGGCGCCGATGTTGTTGTCAATTCCGCCACCAAATGGATCGGCGGGCATGGGACCGGTATCGGCGGGGTGGTGGTCGATGCGGGGAAGTTTGACTGGACGGACCCGAAATTCCGATTGATGAACGCACCGGATCCGGGCTATCATGGAATACGGTATGCCCATGACCTTGGAGACCTCAATTCTATGGCCTATATCATGCGGATGCGGCTGGTGCCGTTGCGCAATCTGGGCGCCTGTATCTCACCGGACAATGCCTGGATGTTCCTTCAGGGCCTGGAAACACTTCCGCTGCGCATGGCGCGCCATTGTGAAAACGCCATGGCCGTGGCCCGGTTTTTAGACGCCCATGACCAGGTGACCTGGGTCCGGTATCCGGGACTGCCCGATGATCCGGCGCATGCGGTGGCCGCCCGATATATGAAGAACGGGTTTGGCGGCATGGTGGTTTTCGGTATCCGGGGCGGAATGGCAGCGGCGAAATCTTTTATCGAACGGCTGCGGCTTTTCTCACACCTGGCCAATGTCGGCGACGCCAAAAGCCTGGCGATTCACCCGGCCAGCACCACCCACTCCCAGTTGAGTGACGCGCAGCAGCGGGCGGCCGGTTTGACGCCGGACCTGATCCGGCTTTCCATAGGGATTGAACATGAAAACGATATCTGCACCGACCTCGACCAGGCCTTGACGCCGAAATAAATGCACAATATAGAACGCCCGAGCCATGCCGGGGATGAAAACCGGCGGGAGACTTTTGACGATTTAATGTGAGGCATGAACAATGGACCCTTCTGAATTTATAAATATTCGCGGAAAATTAAACAAAACCCAGAAACAGATGTCCCAGTTGCTGGGAACATCCATCAAGGCCGTTCACAGCTACGAGCAGGGATGGCGAAATATTCCCGGGCACGTGGAGCGGCAGATGTTTTTTCTGACCAACCAGGTGCTCATCGACCAGAAAAAGAAACGGCCCTGCTGGAAGATAACCCGTTGCCCCAAAAGCCGCCGGAACCAGTGTCCCAGCCGGGAATTTAAAATGGAACGGATGTGCTGGTTTGTCTGCGGGACCTTATGCCGGGGCACGGTTCACAAAACCTGGAAAGAAAAAATGGTCATCTGCCGGCAGTGCGAGGTCTTTCAACCATTGCTGGAACAAGCCCTTCTCCATGAGTGAGTATATCGCGCACGACCGATCCGGCCGCTCGATCGGTGCGGTCGAAAAGCAGTTCTTTACCTTTGCCCACCCGCCTGATCAGATGGTCCTGGAAAGCGGCGCCACGCTTGGCCCGGTGACGATTGCCTTTGAAACCTATGGCCGGTTGAACCGGGAGAAAAGCAACGCCGTTCTGGTCTGTCATGCGCTCTCCGGCGACGCCCACGCCGCCGGCTTTTATCATGGCGAAGATGCCAAGCCCGGGTGGTGGGATATCATGATCGGTCCCGGCAAGGGGATCGATACGGATCGGTATTTTGTTGTCTGTTCCAATATTCTCGGCAGTTGCATGGGAACCAGCGGCCCGTGCATGCCCGACCCGGAAACCGGCGAACCTTATGCCCTCGATTTCCCGGTGGTTACCATCGGTGACATGGTCAGCGCCCAGAAAGCCCTCATCGAGCATCTTGGTATTTCCACGCTCCATGCCGTCATCGGCGGGTCGGTGGGCGGCATGCAGGTGCTGACCTGGAGTGTCCGGTTCCCCGAAATGGTAAAAGCGGCCATTCCCCTGGCCACAACGACCCGGCATTCAGCCCTGGCTATCGCGTTTAACGAAGTAGCCCGCCAGGCCATCATGGCCGATCCAAACTGGCGCAACGGCCGGTACTACCAGGGAACCCGTCCGGATCTCGGCCTGGCCGTGGCCCGCATGATTGGTCACATCACCTACCTGTCCGACGACGCCATGCGTCTGAAGTTCGGCCGCAGGCTCCAGGATAAATCCGATTTTTCCTTTAATTTTGATGCGGATTTTCAGGTGGAAAGCTATTTGAGATATCAGGGAAAGCAGTTTGTGGAACGTTTTGACGCCAATTCGTTTCTCTATATCACCAAGGCGGCCGATTACTTTGATCTGGGACGCGAATATGGCCAGGGATCGGACGTGGATGCGTTTTCCAAAGCGCGTGCCAAGTTTCTCGTCATTTCGTTTACTTCGGACTGGCTGTATCCCACCTACCAATCCCGGGAAATTGTTACGGCGCTGAAAAAAAACGGGCTGGACGTCAGTTTTTGTGAAATTGAAGCCCAGTGGGGGCATGATGCGTTCCTGCTGCCCAATGACCGGATGAACACGATGATAAAAGGGTTCCTTTTGCATGCAATCGATTAAACATTATCCGGAGAGATTGCGATACGACCTGGAAATCGTGGCTTCCTGGGTGTCGACCGGCGCCCGGGTCCTGGAACTGGGATGCGGGGAAGGGGACCTGCTTTATCACCTGATGCACAATAAAAAGGTAGACGGATCAGGAATCGAAAAAAACGAAACACGGGTGGCGGCCTGTATTGAGAAGGGACTCACCGTTCTTCAGGGGGATATTAATACCGAGATAAACGATTATCCGGACGATGCCTTTGATTTTGTCATCTGCACGCTCACCCTCCAGCAGGTCCACGATCCGGTCAATCTGATCCGTGCCATGCTGCGTATCGGCAAAAAGGGGATCGTCAGCTTTCCCAATTTCAGCCACTGGCGCAGCCGTTTTCAGCTGCTTTTAACGGGGCGGGCGCCCCGGACGAGCCAGCTGCCCTATGAATGGTACAATACGCCCAATATCCGCGTGATTACCCTCAAGGATTTTCGCCGGTTTTCCGAAGATGTCGGTATCCGGATCGTGAAGGAAGTGGCTATCAATACCCGGCAGCAGGATCATGGCGGCCGGGTTGTCGATCATCTGCCCGACTGGCGGGGCACTTACGGGGTGTTCATGCTTGAAAAAGACCCGGCCGCCAGATTGAAAGCGTAAAGCGCCGGGGCAGACCGGAAATTGATTGTTTGCCGGGTTTTCCCCCGTCTGCCTGCCCGGCGCTGTATCAGAAAAATGTGGCGGCACGGCCGGTCAGTCGTCGAAAAGCTTGTTTCGAAATGCAGTCAGGTAGCCGCTGCAATATTCATCTTTGCCGGCCAGTGCTTCCGCGGCGATGATATTGGCCATCATTTTTCGATCCATGGGATTGATGATGGCGCCGTCAAGGCCTTTGGCAATCGCCATGACCATGAACGTCTGGTTGAGATATTTTCGGTTGGGCAATCCATAGGAAATATTAGACAATCCGCATACCGTGTGAATACCTTTGAAAGTAGCGACAATTTTCTCAATTGAATTGACAAATTCCATCCCCAGGCTGTTATTGACTGAAATGGGCTGCACCAGCGGATCGACAAAGATGTTTTCGACATTGACGTTGGCCTGAATCAGACCGTTGACCAGCTTGTCGGCAATGGCCATGCGATCGTCCAGGGTTTCCGGCATGCCGTCGTCGCTCATGCACAACGCAACGACCTTTAAATCAGTGCCGGCCACGATGGGCAGCAACGTGTCATAGCGATCCTTTTCCAGTGAAATTGAATTGATCATCGGCGTGCCCTGGTGAATCGCCAGGCCTGCTTCGATGGCTTTTGGATCCGGGCTGTCAATACAGCAGGGGATATCGACAACTTCCTGGACGGTCTCAACGAGCCATTTGATGTATTCGGGCTCCTTGCCTACAAACACGCCGGCATTAACGTCAATATAATGGGCGCCGGCATCGGCCTGGTCCATGGCGACTTTCTGGATCTGTTCACGATCCTGCGCTTCAATGGCCGCGGCAATGGCTTTGCGGCTGGCATTGATCAATTCTCCGACGATAATCATAAGAACTCCTGTTGTTGGTAGTTTGAATCGATTGTTGGTTTGGGCGATAGTGATATATCAGACCGGCATCGTATACCGGCGAATTGATAAAAAAGCAACACCTATTCCGGTGGCTTTCCAGAGGCATCCCATCCTCTCAGCCGGTAGTATTCGGCCAGCATGATTTCCAGCTCTTCCGGGGTAAGGGGGTTGTCCAGACCGGTCGCCTGATAAAAACCCCCGGGCAGCCGGTCGTCCGCCGCCGTCAGGCCTTCCCGCAGGTTAAACCGCCGGATCAGATCGGATACATCCCGGGCGCGGGCTTTCATTTCGGCTTCAGCATAGTCCAGTCCGGTGGTCAGCCGGATGATGGTTTTCAGCTGATCCCAGAGGTAAAGGTCCCGATAGAAACGGCAGAGAATAAAGGTGTCGAAAATCGTCAGACGATCTTCGAATTCGATGAACATTTCGGCTTTGCCTTCGATCTGCCCGGGTGAAATCATGCCGGAGAGCTCCGGTTTGTAAAAGGTGGCCCGCAGGTGGCAGGCGCCCCGGTCCGAGGTGGCGTAGGCCAGGCCCATTCCCTTGAGCGCATGGTGAAAATAGCCGGCGGGTTCCAGCCCCTTGACGTGTACGGCAATATCTTCCAGATCCCATTTTCGGGCAGCGTGTCTGATGCCCCGGGCCAGTATATCGCCGATGCCTTCCCGCCGGGCAATTTTCCCCAGAAGATCGGCAAAGGCGTCGACATCGCCATAGGCATACGCCTCCCCTATTTTTCCCCGTAAAGAGGCTTCCACGGCAAACGCGCACAGATTTCCGGCGGTGATGGTATCCATGCCCAGACGGTCGCAGATATCGTTGAGGTAGGCAATCTCTTCGATGCTGTCGACCAGGCAGAGCCCGCCAAAAGCATAAATGGTTTCATATTCCGGGCCCTCGATTTTCAGACCGGCATGCCGCCCTTCCTTAACTGTACTCAGACGGCCGCAGGCCATGAAACACTTGAGACAGGCCCTGGGGGTCACATCACAGCGGGCATGCAGGGCTTCGGCGCTGATTTTTTCCCAGTGGTCGCAGACGCCTTCCGCCCAATAGCGGGTGGGAAAGGCGGCCGCGGCATTATTGATTTTGACGAGCATGGGCGTGCCCATTTCTTTGTAAGCCCCCACAGACGGATGATCTTTGGCTTCGGCGTGAAATGATCTGGCAAATGCTTTTAATCCATCCGCATCGGCCAGGGGGCGGGTCCGGTCCCCCTTAAAAACAATGCCTTTAACCTGTTTGGCGCCCATCACCGTACCGGGGCCGGTGCGACCCGCGCTGCGCCAGTAATCGTTTTCGATCACTCCGAAGCAGACCCCGTTTTCCGCCGCAGGGCCGATGACGACGGCACCCGAACGCCTGAAACCGGCCCCTTTGCCACCGAAGTGCTCATTGAGCGCGTCTTCGGCCGCATAGGTGTCCATACCCCAGAAGGGGCGGCCATCGTGGAAATATACACCGTCGGGCTGGATTTCCAGAACTGTCGGCTGCCGGCTTTTTCCCTGGAGAATGATGGCATCAAAGCCGGTGGCGTCGATGGCTTCGGGAACTTTGCCCCCGGCGTAGGATTCACAATAAAATCCGGTTTGGGGCGATTTGGTAAAAACGCCGTACCGACAAGATCCCCAGATCCGCGTGCCGCCCACCGGACCGGTGGCAAAAATCAGGTTGTTTTCCGGTGCCAGCGGATCGACGCCCGCCGGGTTTAATTCGTTTAGAAGATAGGCGGCCAGGCCCTTGCCGCCCAGGTATTTTCGATACAATGCTTCGTCAGGGCATTCTATCGTATATTTACCGGTACTTAAATTAATTTTCAACAGTCTGCCATAAAATCCATTCATCGCGCGCTGCTTCTCCTCTCGGGGGTTTGTTTTCGGGCGAACCATAAAATCGCCGGTCGGCAGATTTCTATCATATTTCAGATGGAACCAAAAGACCGCCGGTCTGTTTTTAAATTGAAAAATAACCGGCTATTTGATTTTCAGAATGGTAAGGCCGCCGGCATTTGATTTCAATGAACCAAAATATGCGTTGAGTATGCGATGACTCTCCCTGTCTTCAAAAAATCCATAGGGAATGCCCAGCCGGTTATTTGATTTCTCTATAGAAAACACTTTTCCACTTTTCAGATCAACGGCAACGACGTTTTTTTGTCGGCTCCATCGGCCGACCAGCAGGCGGCCATCCAGCGGAAGAATGCCCGTAATATGAGCTTTTTTGTCTTCATATACAACAGCGGCTTTCCCGGTGTTAAAATCATCAATGCGCAGGACGTTTCCCCCCTGGCCGGGATTTAACCCCGCGATCCGCTCATACGTATTCGCTATCCAGACAGAACCGTTATTGCATACAACCTGACGAACATAGGCAATCTTCCGGTCTATATCCTTAAAAACCTGCCAGGCAGATCCGTGCATATCTTTAAATCTGACGAGGCGCGAATTTCTGGAATCACCAACGTAAATCCATCCGTCTTTATCCACACAGATGCCATGCGGGGCATTAAACGCGTCATCAGACGGGCCGGTGAATGTTTTCCATCCGGATCCATCAATGTCTTCTATCTCAACAATACTTTTTCCCCAGCCATTGCTGATTAATAAACTTCCCGAAGGAGATATGGCCAGGAAATGGGGCGCTGTAAAATGCCTGCCGATATTTTCGGGGTCAAAGTAACGGATTTTGGGGTGATCAAGATCATTAAAGATTGCCAGCCGATTATCTTTCAATTCCGTGGCAATATATTGATTTTTAAATTTCAGGATGTCCGTCGGGCTGCACAATCCGGGGGCTGACATGACTTTTTCAATTGTCAGGATGCGTTTCTGTCGATCCTGTTTATCCTGGGAACAGCCGGGAAAAAGGAACGTCGGCGAAATAGTCAAAAGGAAAACCCATGGTAATATATTTTTAATACTGTACTTGTTCACAGGCAGTCCCTGATTTGGTGAAGGCCGATTTCTGGCGCGTAGATGATATCAAATAATTGGCTGAGGAATATGTCAATGAAAATGATATATACCTCGAAATAATTGAGACTTTACCGGGTGGTCTGACTGATTCTCGGGCTTTCCGACGCGGTTGCGTTCTTTGGGCGCCGTTTCCTCCAGCAGAGCGATATCTTCTATTCGTCCGGTACTGGTTTTCAGTGGGACAGGTGCTGTATTTCTATCGGGACAGAAGGCTGCCGACATGGAACGGACTGTCTTTTTCGCTAAATGCCGACCTTGGCGATGCGGTGGGATTGCATTTGAATTACAATATTTGTAATCGGAAAGAAATTAAATTTTTCCATATCTGAATATGTTGCAATAAAAAAATATAAATATATTCGTTAAAATTCAAATATATAGGGATTATTATCAAAAAAGGTATGATAATTGCTTGTCTTCCTGTCCAGGTGCGGGT
>Ga0256846_1000158_pt1 | contig 29913 bp, 25 predicted proteins | sample TevniametaG_FD_189098 | JGI IMG/M metagenome (GOLD analysis project Ga0256846, IMG submission 189098) | Tube worm associated microbial communities from hydrothermal vent at the East Pacific Rise, Pacific Ocean - Tevnia | ecosystem: Host-associated > Annelida > Integument > Unclassified ...
GGATAGCTATCACGATAATCCTTTGATAAATGCTATGGCTGTCGGTATTGTAAAAAGCGATAGAACAGCCAGTGCTACTGCCGAAGGTGTCGGCAATCCTGTTTTCATTGTTGGTAGCGGTACCGGACGGGACGGCATTCACGGTGCTTCCTTGCTTGCTTCCCGTGAATTTGATGAACTTACTGATGATATGCGTCCTACCGTTCAGGTTGGGGATCCGTTCGCTGAAAAATTACTACTCGAAGCTACGCTTGAATTAATTAAATCCGGTGTTGTAGTAGGTGTGCAAGATATGGGAGCGGCGGGTATCAGTTGTTCTACAAGTGAGATGAGTGCTAAGGGTAAAGCAGGTATGATTATTGATTTGGATTTAGTACCATTGCGCGAAAATGATATGACTGCTTATGAAATTATGTTGTCCGAATCGCAGGAAAGGATGCTCTTCATTATTGCAAAAGGCAGGGAAAATGAAGCAATTGAGATTTGCGACAAATGGGATGTTCCAATTACAAAAATCGGTACTGTTACTGATGACGGTCTAATTAAAGTTACTCGTAACGGAAAGCAAGTTTGTGAACTTGATGCCGATAATTTGGTGCTTGGCGGCGGGGCGCCGCAATACGACCGCAAAAAAAAGAAGCCGACATATTTAGAGGAAACCTCCAACTTCGATTTAGATAGTCTAAAAACCGATTTATCTTTGAATGATATTTTTTGGAAGATATTGACTACACCGACTGTTGCATCAAAGCGATGGATATTTGAACAGTATGATTCGCAGGTTAGAACAAATACTATAACTATTAAAGGGGACGCCGCCGTACTTCGCTTGAAAGAATTACCCGGCAAAGGTATATCCGTTACAACGGATTGTAACCCCAGATATGTATATCTCAATCCTTATGAAGGTGCTAAAGCCGCTGTTGCCGAAGCCGCAAGAAATGTCGTCTGTACAGGCGCCAAACCTGTGGCTATTACTAATTGTCTTAATTTCGGTAATCCTTATGACCCGGAAGTCTATTGGCAATTTACCGAAGCGGTACGGGGTATGGGCGATGCTTGTCGTAAATTTGAAACTCCTGTTACAGGTGGCAATGTCTCTTTCCATAATGAATCACGCTCTCGAGCAGTATTTCCTACGCCGACCATTGGAATGCTCGGAGTAATTGATGATTTGGATAAAGTTATCGGAGCGGGATTTGTACATGAGGGCGATTTAATTGCTATAATAGGTAATACTCGCGAAGAACTTGGTGGCTCGGAGTATTTGAAGCAGGTTTTCGGACTTGTTACGGGTAAAGCACCCATTCTGGATTTAGATGAAGAACAGAGATTGCATAACACAATACTTGAAGCCATAGATAAGGAATTGTTTAGCTCTGCACACGATATTGCGGAAGGTGGTATTGCCGTTGCTTTGGCGGAGAAAGCAATAGTATCAGGTCAATTCGGGGCGCATATCGCTTTGCAGGGAACAAGTTCTGCGGCATTATTCGGCGAATCGCAATCAAGGGTAATTGTTTCATTTAACCCGGAATACAAAGATAAAATTGAGAATATTTGCAAAGCAAATAGTATCGGGTTTGACTTAATCGGTACTGTTACCTCGTCCGATTTTATCATCAATGATGTTATTAATACAAATGTTGATGAATTAACAAAAGAATATGAGGGTGCTATACCAAATATTATGAATAAGTAAAACAAATAAACTATAAAAAAAGCGGCTTCGAGCCGCTTTTTTTATAGTTTATTATTTGGAGTAGTTTAGAATATTACCCAATTAACACCTATGAAAGGCTCCATAACACCGGCTTTAAATCTTGTGGGGTCAAGATAGAAACTAATAAATTTGACACCACCATAGATATTCGTTAATTTAGTTACACGCCATTCTAAGCCTGTATTTACATTAATGCTTGTGTAAGTACTTGTACTTTTAACATATTCGGCTCTTTGAGGGTCGTAACTTGAATAGGTGCCGGTACTGATAGTAAAAACACCCTGTCCGTAGAACCAAAGAGTATTGGTCAATTTCGTGATATAATAATTAAAGTAAGGAGCAAATAAGAGGGAAGTAGTACTGGGCTGTCTGCCTGTGCCACCATCAAAAATAAACCCAAAATGTGCGCCGATAGCTGAATTATTACTTAGGTAATAAAATAGATGACCTCCAATTGAAGGGAAATGCCCCACTTGAATACCAATACCACCTTTGTTGCTAAGCGAAGTAGTCTTTTTCTGGGCAAAAGTCGAAATGCCGAATGCAAATACAAGTATTAATACAATTACAGTAATTCGTTTAAACATAGTATATCCTTATAAAAATTAAAAAAACTCTAACATTGTTGAATACAAAATATAATATATTCTTGAAGTTTCAAAATGAATTATGAAAGTTGTATTTTTTTTAAGAAATTTTAATATCTTTGTTATTGTAATATTGACCAAATATATTTTGTTTTTTATATGAAAATTTTAATATTATGCACAGGCAATTCCTGCCGTAGCCAAATGGTCGAAGGCTATTTGAGTAGTTTGGATAAAAGGCTTGATGTGTATTCTGCCGGCACAAATCCTGAAACCGAGGTTAGCCCTTATGCTGTATCTGTTATGAAAGAGAAAGGAATTGATATTAGCGGAAATATTCCTACAAATGTGGAACAATTTGTTAATGAAGCATTTGACTTTGTTGTTACTGTATGTGATAACGCAAAGAATAATTGCCCCGTATTTACCGGCACAGTTGGCAGAAGACAACATATAGGTTTTGAAGACCCTGCTGATGCACGCGGCAGTAGAGATGAGATTTTGGACAAGTATCGTGAAGTCAGAGACTTGATTATTAGTACGTTTAATGATTTGTATGAGAATAGTATAAAGATAAAATTATAATAAATATTTCCGAAATATTATGAAGGTGAACAATGAAAATGCTTTTTATTTTGAATGATGCCCCCTATGGGCTTGAGAAAACTTATAATGCGCTGAGAACTATTATGGCTATCCAAAAGGAATATCCCGAAACGGAAATTCATGTTAATCTGATGGCTGATTCTGTTTTTGCCGCCCTGACCAATCAGGTTACTCCCAGCGGTTATTATAATATCGAAAGAATGCTTGAAAGCATTATTAAGAAGAAAGCGCAAGTTAGAATATGTACAACTTGCTTGCAAGCACGCGGTTTATTCGATGCGGAATTAATCGAAGGTATTGAATTCGGTACTTTGAAGCATCTTGCCGATTGGACTATGCAAGATGATAAAGTTATTGTGTTCTGATTGATTGCACATTATTTTTATTTTGCAAAAGAAACTAAAAATTTTGTATCTTGATAATTGATTGTTTTCAATTTATTTTTTTATTAGACAATCAGTTAATACTTTGAATATTAATAGAAACGATTTATGCTTAAATCTAAACATAAATATCTGTTTGTTGCTACATTTCTATTTTTGCTTTTATCTGCCGCAATTGTTCTTATTGCCGGTGAACCCGGACTCGAAGAAATTGCAATAGCGGAAAAAGCATCTACCGAGGGACTAAGCGGCATTAGTTTGTGGCTTGTTGATTTGTACAATGAACAAAGAACAATTTTTTCAATTGTTACATTACTAACGATGGGACTTGTTGGAATTAGTATTGCATTAATTACTGAAATATTTCTAAAGATGTTTGGTATGGAAATTACGAAAATAGAGCATAATGAGTAGCATTATGGAATTTTTTGATTTATTCAATATCTATTTACCTGTAGCTGGGACGGAATTCAATGTACTGCTGTTGCTGGCTATCGGCTTTTGCGTTGGGGTTCTCGGTGGTTTCTTCGGTGTCGGTGGTGCTTGGATTGTTACGCCTGCATTGAATATTTTCGGTTTTCCGATGCCATACGCAATAGGCACTGATTTTGCTCATATCTTTGGTAAATCTATTGTTGCTACAAGAAAACATGGCAAGATGGGGAATGTCGATTGGAAATTGGGTTTCACTATTCCACTGGGTACAATACTTGGTGTAGAAATCGGCGCTCAATTTATTATGGCTCTCGAAGCATGGGGGAAAGACTTGGGCTACGACCTTGTCGGTAGTGTAGTTCGTTGGACTTATATTGTTATGCTTTTTGCCCTCTCTTCATGGATGTTCTATGATTATTTTGTAATTAGAAAACGTAGGGAGCAGGAAGTATTAAGAACTGATGAATCTACTAATATGCTTCCGAGAAAGAAAACTGTTATTGAGAAATTGCGTGATATTCATATTCCTCCGATGATTTCATATCCCAAGTCGGGTATTGAAGCTATTTCAATTTGGGTAATTATTTTTATTTTCTTTTTTGCCGGACTGATTTCAGGCTTTCTCGGTGTTGGCGGCGGGTTTATCAAAATGCCAACTATGGTTTATCTTTTAGGATGTCCGACTGCATTGGCGGTAGGAACAGACCTGTTTGTCGTTATGCTGGACGGTGCTTATGGTTGTTTTTCCTATGCTATGAAAGGACGTGTGGAGCTTTTCGCCGCAGTATTTATGCTTGTCGGTGCTTCAATTGGTGCCCAAATCGGTGTAACGGCAGTTAAATATATTCGTGGTTATGGTATTCGCCTGTTGTTTGCCGTTATGATTGCATTTGCTGGTTTATCCGTCTTGCTTAAACAACTTGAAACAATGACCGGTTCGGTTGCTCTTTCAATTATTTCCGGCATTGTTATTATGGGTGCTTCGTATGCAATGACTATTATTATTATTTATAAGTTAATTAAAGAATCTCGCAAAGAGAGAATAAGTAATTTGTAATATATGTATGTATTTCCAATGCCGAAACCAATATAGTAAGCTTTCGGCATTTTCTTTTTTAATGATTTCTATGAATTGGCTCAAAAAAATATTCCGCAGGGAACGCCGCCAAATATTGACATTCAACGAGAAGTTTAATTATTTTCAGGAACTTGTCAAGGCTAACGACCGCGCCCATCGTGCTATGAGCGAAATGGGGGAGATGATTGTGCAGGCTGAACCATTCTCTCGTAGCTACGCTGATAATGTGTACTATGAGTTGATTAAAAATACGCGGATTATTGTAGAAAATATTATTGCGATGAGCGGTGGTAAATATCAAACTTTACGCAAAAAAATCGAACATATTGAGAGAGTTGCTGAAGATATTTTTCATCCGAAATATTTCTGTTCCGATAGTTTCGATTGTATGACCCTTGATTGCGAAAATTGTTCAAAAAGGACTTTCTTTCCCGAAGATATTCCATATTACTATGATATGAGCGATATAGATTCATCTAAATACCTCGAAGTAGGGGATAAAATGAGCAAACTGGGTGAAATTCGCAATGTCCTCGGTCTCCCTGTTCCCGATGGTTTTACTTTGACAATTCGTCTTTTCGAGGAAATATTGGCTAGTAATAATTTGCGTAGCCGAAAGGATAAGATATTTGCCGATGTGGACTATTTGAATATTGCCCAAATCAGAAAAGCCTGCAAAGAGACAAATAATCTGTTTATGTGGAATCCTTTACCTGAAAAGTTTCAAAATATTATTATGCAGTCTTATGCTAATAAATTTTCTGCTAATGATGTAAAACTTGCAGTCCGTTCAAGTGCATTGGGAGAAGACAGCGATAAATATTCATTTGCAGGTCTTCACCACACGGAGCTAAATGTTGGGCGTGCTGATTTCGCCGATGCAGTGTACAAAGTGTTTAGTTCAAAATATTCGCCGGAATCCGTTGTGTATCGTTTTATGAACGGCTTACGTGATGAAGATATGCCAATGAGCGTTTGTTGCCTCGAAATGGTTGCTCCTGTTGCCGCGGGAGTTTTATTCACTGCCGACCCGAACGGAGAAAAGAGCGGTGTGATTATTCAAGCAGTAAGAGGTCCGGGCGTGCTGGTTGTTGAGGGTTGTGTTACACCTCAGGAATACATTGTCGAGCATAATGAAAATGCAAGCATTCTTAGCTTTACTCAAGGGAAAGAAAGTGAAGAATCTATCCCGAAGAAATGGAAGGGACTTTACAAAGAATATCTTTCCGCTGTTCATTCGGAAATACCATGCTTAACAAATGAACAGGTCCGAACTCTGATTAAATATGCCTTAATAATTGAAAAGCATTTCGGCGGTCCTCAGGATATTGAATGGGCATTGGATAGAGACGGTAAGATATTTATCATTCAGGCACGCCCTTTGGCGATTAAAATGATTGTGCATTCAGAAGATAAGGATTTTGACTATTCCTCAATCAATGATAAGTATAAACTTCTGCCGATTAGTGGAGAAACTGCAAGCCCGGGTATTGCCGCCGGTCCTGTACGGGTTATTAATTCTTCCGATGATTTTATCAATTTCCCGAAAAACGGTATTATAGTTGCAAAGAAGAATATCCCCGAATTTGCTTCGCTTATTCATAAGGCTTCCGGTGTTGTTACGGATTTCGGCAGTACTACCGGACATCTTTCGATTATTGCTCGCGAGATGGGTGTACCTATTTTGACTAATACTTTTAATGCAAGTGAAATATTAGTTGATGGTGATATTATTACTATTGTTCCTCACGCCGGCAAGGTGTATCAGGGATATGTTGAGGAGCTGATGCAATTCAAAGAAGAATGCCGCAGTAATACGGAGATATTTAGGAATAGTCCATTATATAATATTTGGCATAGATTGTCTAAATATATTTTCAAATTAAATTTATATAATCCCGATGCGCAGAATTTTAATGCTTTGGGTTGTGAAACTCTGCATGACATTATTCGATTCTCCCACGAAAGTGCAATTAGGCTGATGTTCGGTAATTCGCGGGGTATAAATACAGGTAGAGGGAAAATTTATAATTTACGTTTCGGATTGCCATTAGATATTTATGTAATTGATTTGAAGAATGGCTTAAAGCCGGACATCAAAACCGATTGGGTAACTCCCGATGAAATTCTTTCAAAACCATTCAGAGCTTTAATTAAAGGTATGACAACACCCGGATTAAAATGGTCGGGGCATTTGCCTATTGACACAAAGGGTTTCTTCAGCATTATTGTCGGAAATATTGTTGACGAAAGCCGGAATGATAGTGAAATCGGGGCTAAGAGTTATGCTTTGGTTTCCGAGAACTATTTTAATTTCTTTTCACGTCTGGGTTATCATTTTTCTCGAGTTGATTGTTTTGCTTCGGACGAACCGAACAGCAATTATATTAATTTCAACTTTCGAGGTGGGGCGGCAGTTATGACAAGAAAGGTCAGACGCATCAGAGCGATTCAATTAATCCTCGAACATTATGGTTTTTCAACCGATGTGCAAGATGATAATGTGATTGCAAGAATACGCAAAATACCCAAAGAATTGACTTATGAGTATGTCGAAATGCTTGGACGATTGATGGGTTCTATACGAAACACCGATGTCTCTATGGTTACAAATCATCAAGTCGAACTATTTGTCAAATACTTTCTCGAAGGCGACCCCACGCCCGGATTGAGACTTATTGATTCCCAATAAAGACTTTTTTATTTAATAGGTGTTTTGATTTCAATCATTACTGTTCTGCAATAGAACCTACCTTCCGGTAAATCATTATTATATTTCAAGACTTCGGCGCCCGTTCCCTGAACCTGTACTATATTGATATTAGGTTCGATAGATTTGAGAAAATCCTTTACGGATTTAGCCCGCTCCAATGATAATTCCTTGTTATAATCAGCCTCACCAAGTCTGTCTGTTCCGCCTGTAATTTTTACGATTGAGTTCTTATGTATAGATGACTTAACAAAATCAATAATCAGTTTTTTGTTCAAACTACTAATATCTGATTTGTCAAAATCAAAAACAATTAGGTTCAATCTGCCGACTTCAAATTGATTCTTTGACATACTGATTTTAATAGGTTCTTTTTTTGTTTCGCTTTTACCCGAAGCATTAGTTGCTTTATAAATAGCTTGCAGGTTGGCATTAGAAGATGCCGCTCGTCCGGCTTCGTTAATCAATATTTGATTTACAGGGATTTTGATGGCATTATTCAGTCTGCCGTATCCTCTTAATTTACCGGAGCGATTTCTTTTAAAAATTTCGTTATTCTGTTTGTCAACAATAGATAGCTCCCAAGCTAAAATATTCCTTTCGTTCATTGTAATATTTGCATTGATTGCCTCCTGTGTACTTGAGTATTCTAAGAATTTCGAATGAATGACAGGTGCTAATATTTCCGGTGAATTACTATAAATTTCCACACGGCGGTTTTCTTCAAATCCTTCTTGATAACTATCAGATGTAGGCAATTCCGGTATATTCCGGGTTTTGATTTTAATTTTATTCGGATTAATTTCCCATTTGCTTATTAAGTACTGTTTAATATTATCAGCTCGTTGCTCGGCTAATACCAAGCGTTCTTCCGGTGATGAGCCTTCCTTGCCATCACTGGTTCCGGTTAGTGTGATTTTGGCATCGGGGTATTTCTTCAGTCTGCTACCGACTATATCAAAAATATGATAGTAAATATCAATTGTATTAACAGGTAAATTGCTTTCGGCAAATTGAGTCGGCTCAATAGTTGATTTGTATTTACTTTTTAGTCTTGCATCGTTCTCATCAAAAAATACATACAGTAGTAATGGGTATGCTTGTGTAACTATTGTTTCCGTTAGACTAAAATCATCTACATTGAATTTCTCAATCAGAGGTTTCGGCTTTTCAATCACTTTTTTGGGTTCTATTTTGACAGGTTTTTTCTTAACTTCCTTTTTGACGATAATTATTTCTTCTTCTTTTTCAGGTTCTTTGATTTCGGGTTCAATCTCAATCGGGTGTTTAGTTGTACCAATAGGAATAGCCCAAAATGCAGTCACTCCTACACGTATAATATTTGTATTCCATTCAAAATCTGATGATATTGAATTGATGCCGTATCTGTATGATATTTCCGGTGCTACAAAGAAATCCTTGTTTAGCTCAAATTCATAACCAAAACCAAGTGATGCACCCATTGCAGTACCTGCGCTATTCATATCACCCTCGGCAACTACATCTTCTTTATGTCCGCTTGGATTCAAAGCCCATTCGGGAGAAACTATTCTGGCTTTATATATATTATCGGAACTGAAAAGAGGATTGCCTGCATCAAAACCAAATCGCAAATATATCGGCAAATCATCGAATGGTAATGCTTTTAGTCCCAATTCAAAGTTTAAATATGTAAGCGTTGAAGAATGCGTATGTTGAACATATAAATCAGTATATTCATCTTTATCGGCATTGTAAACAATTCCGCCTTTTCTTACTTTTGCAAATTTAGAAGGGCGGTAGTCATAGCTTAGTCGTAAATCAACGGATAGACGATTATTAATAATAGAATAACCACTGAGAATACCGAAGAAATAACCGAGTGCGTCTCCATGGTCAAAATAACCGCAATCCGGCGACCCCGGAATATAAGGAATTTTAGCATAATGATTGAGCAAGTTAGCTCCTCCAAATACCCCAAACGTCATATATTTTGTGTTTTTATCTAAATTATGTTGAGCTTCCGCTTTCTCAACAGAACCGACTAATAATATTACCATTAATACAAAAGTAAAAAAGCTTTTCATAATAACTACACTTTTTTTGAAACCAATTTTTATTAAAGAGTTAATTATTATTTTTTTATTTTAATTTTTTTAACAAGGCATAAATTATGATTGATTTAAGAAGCGATACAATTACAAAACCAACTCCGTCAATGCTTGATGCAATTATGAGTGCTTCTCTTGGTGATGATGTGTTCGGCGAAGACCCGACTACTAATGAGTTGCAGGATTATATGGCCGATTTATTCGGTAAGGAAGCCGCTCTTTTTGTTTCTTCCGGTACTATGGGTAATCAGCTTGGAATAAAAGTTTTGACAAATCCCGGAGATGAAATAATTGTCGAGGCTCAATCGCATATTTTTTTCTATGAAACCGCCGCTCCTTCCCTCATTTCGGGGGTGCAATTGAACACTGTTAATTCCGAGCGTGGAATGATGAAAATTGATGATATAGAGAATGCAATTAGACCCGATACTTATTATTTTCCGAAAACTTCATTAATTGCTCTGGAAAATACGCATAATCGGCATAGTGGAACGATACTTTCACTTGCTCATATTGAAGAAGTATATTCTTTTGCAAAGGAGAAAAATTTGAAACTACACCTTGACGGCGCGCGTTTGTGGAATGCACTCGCCGCTACAGATACCGAGCCGGCAGAGTGGGCTAAATATTTCGACACACTTACTATTTGTTTTAGTAAAGGATTGGGTGCTCCCGCCGGTTCTATCTTGCTCGCTAATAAAGAGAATATTGAGAAGGCTCGTCATTGGCGGAAAATATTGGGCGGTGGAATGAGGCAGTCCGGAATTCTTGCGGCGGCGGCTCTCTATGCTGTTCGGCATAACTTATCCCAAATTGCCGAAGACAATAGGAATGCCCGTTTCTTTGCCGAAAAAATATCAACAGCCGAAAATATCAATGTTGATTTATCAAGGGTTGAGACAAATATTGTTTATTTTGATTATTTGGGAGATAAGGAAATTGCGGATTTTGTTAATTGCTGCGAAGACGAGGGATTGAAAATGTTTGCTACGGGTAAAAATACTGTTAGAGCGGTTTTCCATCTACATATATCAAGGAATGATGTAGATGTTGCCGCTGAAATTGTGAGACATTGTGCCGATTAAGTTTTCTATTAAAAAATAAATAACTATCCAAATAGTCAAATCTATTGAAATGATAGGATATTAATAAAATGTAAAATTATTTATGGCGCTTCGTAAAATTATTATTGCGGAAGAATTAAAAAAATTCAGACATCATTACCACGGCAAAGTTCAGTTCAGCGAAGTGGATTCTTTTGGCGTAACTCATAACTTGGTTTATTGCTATTGGTTGGAATGGGCTAGGACAGATTATCTCCGTTCTATCGGGTTGAAGATGAGTCCGCAGACATTACTGAAAGAGCATCCGCTAATGACAGTACATTCTGATATTGATTATTTTTCTTCATTACGCTTCAATGATGAATACGAAGTACTCTCTCGAATTGCATGGGTAAAGCAAAGTTCTCTTTGTTTTGAAAATTACATACGCAATAATAGGGGAGATGTAATTGTATCTGCAAGCACCATTCTGGTGAATGTATCGCCGAAAACCGGTGAATCTGTACCTCTTGATGAGGATTTAAGAAGATTAATTACTAGCTATGAACAGGATAATGTAAAATTTATTAAATCGAAGAATGAGTAAATTGAAAAAAATAAAATTAGAGGGGGAACGCGACCTACTCCCTTTGAAAGAAGATGTAAAAATTGCCGCTTTTGCAATAATCAAAAGCGATGACCTCGAAAATGAAGTTCTGTTTTTTCGCTATTTGGCACAGGCTTTCATAGCTGATATTGATTTCGGCTTTATTAATGAGAATATTACACCTCACGATATCGAAGCTATTAAGTCGGGAATTCTCGAATCCGATGTTGTTATTTTCCTTATTTTATTTCCGTCTAAGTCGGCTCAGTCGCTAAATAATGATTTACTCCCTGTATTATCGGATTTTAGTGAAAAGAAAAAATGTATTATTGTATCTAATGCATCGCTCGAAATCCTTCCTGCCAATAGTTCTAATCTATTGCTATTACTCCAAGATACGAGTGAAAAATCTTTGGTCTCGGCTATTGTTGAACTAAGCGGAAAATCTATTGGCGATTAACCTACTGCTTTTAACATAGATTGAGTTTAATTAATTGACAATTTATTCTTAAATTTGTTTCTTATATATACTCATAAAATTGATAATTATTAATAATTGAATAAGTGTTTATGAAAAGATTAACAATTGTTAGCTTATGCTTTTTATTGTTTGTAGGGAATTTGCTTTTTTCGCAAGTAAAGGGATTTTCGCCAATTAATACGGAAAGTCTTTTGCAGGAGCAGTTTTCGGCTAAATTCAATCAGCAGAATATCTTTGATAGAAATCAAATGCCTCTCGGCGATGTGATTGTTCCAAAATATTATTTTGTAGGACCGGGCGATATTCTGGCTGTTCAAAATTTAACAACAAGTAATACAACGCAATATCTTACTGTTACACCGGAGAATTCCGTCTTAATCCCGAGAATCGGTAAGATTTCGCTTGAAGGTATGACTTTGGAAGATGTAAGTAAAGCTATTATCAATGCTTTCAAAGAGCGAAATTCTAAAGCAATTATTTATACTTCATTGTTTAAGCCCAGAAATGTAATAGTTACACTCAGGGGAAATGTTGACGTAAAAGGTAGTTTTATTGTTCCGGCTTCATATCGGGTTTCTACTGCAATCTCTATGCTGAATCAGCCCAAACGCGAAAATATTACTGCTCAGATGATGGGCTATATGTCGGTCAAACAAATTGCTCATGACTATTCTGCAAAACAATATAGAAAGTCCGGTATTCCTGTTCCTATTGCATATTCACGTAGAAATGTCGCCGTCCTACATAATGACGGCACTAGCACAAGCGTTGATATTGAGGGCGCCGCTGTTACGGGAAATATTGAGTTAGACCCTTATGTCAGGGAAAACGATATTATTTCTATTCCTGCCGAGCCGCTGTCATATCCTGAAATTTCCATTTCCGGCTCGGTTATTCGTCCCGTTCGCCTGCCTTACAAGGAAGGTGACAATATATCGAATTTATTAAAATTCGGTTACGGCTTTACAGATGAAGCCGACTTAAATAATATTGTGATTAGTTATAATAACGGTAGAAGTAACAAATTGTCAATAAATGACAAACTGGAAGCCGCTAATGCGAATATTAAAATTGAACCGGGGGCATCGATTATTGTTAGGCAGAAGAAAGAAATATTTAAGAATACTTGTATCGTATCGGTTCAGGGCTGTGTAGAGCAACCGGGTAGTTATTTGATTGAAGGTGATAGCGTCAGGCTATATGATATTATTAAAAAAGCCGGAGGTTTTACAGACCGAGCATATTTGCCGCTGGCGTATATTTTGCGTAATAGTAAAGAGTTTAATAATCCTCAATTTCCTGCTTGGTCAATTGCAGAGCAGTTCCAATATAGCGACTTACTTCTTGAGGATACTACTCGATTCCACTTGGATATTAATTATAAAAAACCGCTTGTTTCCTGTGATTTTGTCGATGCTTTTATTCATAAAAATAAAAAAGCGAATATATTACTTCACGATGGTGATGTGATTATTGTTCCCGATAATCCGAAAACGGTATTTGTTTACGGACAGGTAAATAATCCGGGGTATATTACCTTTCAGCCCGGTAAAACAATGGAATGGTATATCGAACAAGCGGGCGGTTATGCCATTAATGCAGAAGATACACGTGCAAGAATTATTGACGGTCGCACAAAGGTATGGCGGGAAGGTAACGAAAATGTTTTTTTAAATGCCGGCGATGAGGTTTATGTACCAAAGCCGCCCGATGTTTCGCAGGGTGTTAAAATTCAGACTTGGGCTATTATCATTAGTGGTATTGCTACGGCGGCTTCGTTAATTAGTTTTATTATCTCAATCGTAAGAAACTAAATACAAATTTTTATGTCTAAAATAGTAGCAGTATATTTATTTCTAATTTTGTCTTCCTTTGCGGTGGCTCAGGTTGAGTTTATACAAATAGCGCATCCTGTTTATCCGTTTCTAATTAATCAGGAAGCAAAGGGCTTATTGCCGCATTTTTCCACTTCGCAATTACCATGGCAAAGGAAAGAAGTAATAAATGCTCTGCGAACTATTGCCGAGCATTCGGAACAATTAAACGGCTTCGAGAAAAAGGCTCTTGCTCTTTTTAATACAGAATTTGAAATTTCCGAACGAAATAATACGGTCGTATTTTATAGCGATAGAGATACGAATCAAATTTTTTTCAAAGGTTTACTCTCCGAAAAGGATAAATTCTTTTATCATAATAGGAACTCTGCTAATACAGTATCATTTGTACCTCTTGCCGATTTGGAAAATACTTATGTTAATTCCGATACGGCAAGCGGCAATGCAATATTAGGCAATCTCGGGCTTAGGTTGTATGGTTCGCTTTCGGGACATTTCGGCTATTATTTGCAAATTACTAATGGAACAGTGTTCGCAGGAGACAAGTGGGCGGCTCTCTATGATAATAAGTTAAAACACAATATAAAATTTGCCGAGCTAAATAGCGATTTTGATTTTACTGAATCGCATATTGCCTATTCTTATGATTGGTTCACTGCAACTATTGGCAGACAGACGCGTTACACCGGTTCGGGTATCGTCCAGAGAACATTTATGAATGATGTTTCACCTGCTATGGACGGGATAACACTTTCCGCCGATTTTTCAGGTTTTAGATATTCATATTCCTTGTTCAGTCTTTTGGCTATTCCCGATTCCACCCAAGCAGATGTAGGTTTCAAAACATTTATTCCGACAAAATTGAGTTCATTTCATCGTTTCTCATTGCGTCCGAGTTGGGGCGAAGTATCTTTTTGGGAAGGAGTAATATATGCTGAGCGTGGGTATGATTTATCATATCTCAATCCATTGAGTTTTTATAAATCTTTGGAGCATGCCAATCGCGACCGCGATAATTCACTGATGGGTTTGGATTGGAAAGTCAGACCTACAGCCGGAATTCAGATTGTCGGCTCATTCTTACTTGATGATATAGTATTCAGTGAACTCGGTACAGGCTATTGGAGTAATAAATTTGCTTGGAATTTGGGCATAAGCTACTCTTCTTTATTCGGGTTCCTCGGTATGGAATATGCTCGCGTCGAGCCATATACTTTTACTCATTTCAATCCGCAGAATTCTTATACTAATGACCGCTCACTTATCGGTTCATACATTTTGCCGAATTCGGATATGTTTTCTCTGGTCTATCGTTTTTATTGGCTTGGTAATAGATATCCTTGGTATATTCGCCTCGGTTATGAACGACACGGCGAGAATACTTATGACAAGGATGGGAAATTAGTTTATAATGTTGGCGGCGACCCGCTGCAAACAAGGAGACCCGAGGATAAAAATAATGTTACATTTCTCGAAGGTAAGCGTATTGATTCGGCAATTCTCGAAATGAACTTTGCCTACGAGATTGTAAGAAATTTTAATTTGGCATTTTGTATTTTTATCAAGGAACAGGAAAACGGGCATTCCTACAAAAATTTTAGATTAAAATTCAGTTTCAGGGATTTTTAGGATTAGATGGATTTTGCAATAATATTAATACTGATTAGTGCCTTTCTATTAATATACGGCTATGTATTATATCCGTTTACTCTTGCCCTTTTGTCGAAAATATTTAATAATGAAATCTCAATGGGAGATAGTTCTTCACCCGAAATTACAATTATTATTTCAGCATATAATGAACAAGAATATATTCCCGATGCGATAGAGTCCATATTTAAAACCGATTATCCTAAATCTAAAATCAATGTATTTGTAGGTTCGGACGGTTCTACTGATGATACTTGCGGAATATTGCAGACACTTTCTGATAGATATGATTCATTGCAATTCTTTTGTTTTGATAGGCTCGGGAAGAACGCCGTCATCAATTCATTGCTGGCTAAAATCAAGACAGAATATGTATTTTTTATGGATGCTGATATTCGATTGCAAAATGGTGTCATTAATAAACTGATTTCTTATTTGTCTAATAGCACAGTCGGGGCTGTCATTGCATCAATGGAATCAATCGGTAAAGGTGGAGACAGTGCCGGCGGTTTTGGCGAAATTCTTTATCAAAAAATTGAACGAAAATTCCGAATAAACGAAAGTAAGATATATTCAACTGTAAATGCTCTCGGTGCTTTTTATGGATTGAAAAGCGAATATATTGAACCTCTACCTGATGATTTGGTGGCTGATGATTTCTATCCGCTGCTTACTGTTATGCAGAATAGGAAACGTGTTCTATTTGTTGATGAGGCGGAAGTCCTTGAAATACGACCGAAATCGACAAGCGACGAAATTAGCCGTAGGGTTAGAGCCTCTGCTTCGGCGATGACATCATTGAAACACAAATCTATGCTCTTGTTGCCTTCTTATGGCTGGGTTTCGTATTTCTTATTTTGTCATAAAATACTAAGATGGCTAGCACCGGTTTTTTTATTAGCTATTTTAATCTCTACTTTTTTCATTAATAGTGGAAATTTTTTATTTGTTATTGTAATTATTCAATTATATATTTATCTTGGTGCTTTGCTTGGGTTTATTCTTGAAAAAAGAAATATGAATATTATATTTCTCAAACTTCCACTGTATGCTCTAACTATGAGTATTGGGTTTGCAGGTGCATTTTACAGATTTTTCACAGGTAAGAAAAACTCGAAATGGCAAAGAAATTGATTGTATGTTTTTGCAACAATAGGGCGGATTAGTTATTAACAATAAACAAAATAATAAGAATCATCAAAAACGAATGATGAATAAGTTTTTGTCTCCACAGGCAATTCAGCTTTATTTTGATGCACTTTCTATAATTGTGGCATACATCATTTATTTTTTGGTTAAATATTATTCGGGTTGGTTCTATAATGTAGTTGAACCCGGATTCTTATTTTTTATCATTCCTTTATTTGTTCTCCTATTCTATTGGATTTTGCTATTCTGGATTAACGGTTTATATCGTGATTGGTATGTACATTCTCCTTTTAATGAATTTTTTACAATTTTACGGGTTACTTTTTTCGGTAGTTTTATACTATTCTTTCTTGTATTTTTGGATTCGGGCGACCGCCGTCCGCGTTTGATTTTTGTTATATATTTCCTAATTATGGCGGTTGTTCTTGGTTTAGGAAGAATCTTTGCACGTCAGCTTCAGAAGAAATTACGAAAAGAAAAGAAATATGTGATTAATGCAATTCTTATAGGTACACGTAATAGTATGAATGAATTTGCTCGCAAAGTTCAATTGTCGTCTGCTTGGGGATATAATATTTTAGGTGGTATATTACTCAATGACGAAACAAACTCCGATACAAAATCACCCTACAAAGACATTGATATTTTGGGCGAACTGAACGATTTGGAAGAGAAGATGAAAACCGAAAAGCCTGATGAAGTTTTAATTACACGAAAGACGCGAAGCAGACGGCAGCTGATGAAGATTGTTAATATGTGTATTAATTACGGCGTTAAAGTTAAAATTGTGCCGGATTTATATGATATCTTCACAGGCTCTGTCAGAACATTTACGGTTTATGGTATTCCGTTGATTGAAATCCATACCCAACTATTAAAGCCTTGGGAAGAAGCTATTAAGCGTCTTCTTGATATTGTCGTGTCTTTTCTGGTTATTGTTTTAGGAATACCCGTATGGCTCATTATTGCAATTATTATTAAAATTGATTCTAGAGGACAGGTGTTTTTTTTACAAGAGCGTGTTGGTAAGGACAGGATAAATTTTACTATGTATAAATTCAGGACAATGGTACAAGACAAGCAAATAAGTGGCGACTTGTGGACATCTGTCAATGACCCGCGTGTAACGAAATTCGGAAGATTCTTACGCAAATCTCATTTAGATGAAGTCCCTCAATTTCTCAATGTGTTGAAAGGAGAAATGTCAATTGTTGGTCCCCGTCCCGAGCGTCCCGAAATTGTTGATAAATATGCGAAAATTGTTCCATACTATGTCAGAAGGCTTGCATTAAGACCTGGTATTACGGGTTGGTGGCAAGTTAAATATACTGCATATATCGAAAGTGTGGAAGAAATTGAAGGAAGATTAAAAGATGATTTCTATTATATTGAGAATATGTCTTTGAAACTTGATTTGGAAATTATGGTTAGAACTGTCTTTTTAATGATTAAAGGTCATGGTCAAACATAAATATTTTTGTTCATTTATTATTATTGCTTATGAAAACAATAGTAGTCATTCCGACTTATAACGAAATTGAGAATATCGAAAAATTGATTAATACAATTTTTTCGATAATGCCCGAAACCGATTTATTGATTGTTGATGATAATTCGCCGGACGGTACTTATAAAAAAGTTGAGGAAATGAAGCAAAATGATAATCGTATCCATCTGATTGTTCGTCCTGAAAAAAATGGTCTCGGCACTGCTTACATTGCCGGCTTTAAATATGCACTTGAGCGTGATTATGATGCCATTTTTGAAATGGATGCAGATTTTTCGCACGACCCGAAGGACTTGCCTAGATTATTGAAAGAGCTTGATAATTATGACTTGGTTATAGGTTCAAGATATGTTACGGGTGTCAATGTTGTCAATTGGCCCCTTCGGCGTCTGTTTTTAAGCTATGGTGCTAATCTCTATACGCGTGTATTGACAGGCTTACCTATTAAAGATGCAACAGGTGGTTTTAAATGTTTCAGGGCTGATGCACTGCGAAAGATAGTATTGGACAAGGTGAAAACCAATGGCTATGGTTTTCAGATTGAAATGAATTACTTGCTTTGGAAAAGCGGTGCGAAAATCAAGGAAATTCCAATTATTTTCATTGACAGGCGAAGCGGTGTTTCCAAAATGAACAAAAAAATTATTTACGAAGCTATTTTTCTCGTTTGGAAATTGAAATTTATGGCTCATAAAAAGTTTTTGAAACAATAAGATGAGTATTCTTTGTGAATAATGCGAATATTAACATATCGATTGTGATTGTTAATTATAATTCAATGGATTATCTTTCCCATTGCATTAGTTCAATTGAAAAATCTTCCGGCAATCTGGCTGTTGAAATTATTGTCGTTGATAATAATTCGACCGAAGGACAACCTACGGAGTTGCAAAATCAGTTTCCTGATGTTCGCTTCATTCAATTGGAGGAAAATCTCGGTTTCGGAAGAGCTAACAATATTGGAGTTGAGCATTCTTCCGGCAAATATATTCTAATTTTAAATCCCGATACAGTTGTCGAGGAAAATACTTTGCAGATTATGTATGAATTTATGGAAAACCATAAAGAAGTAGGTGCCGCAGGTTGTAAAGTATTGAATTCGGACGGTACATTTCAGTTGGCTTGTCGCCGTGGTTTCCCGACACCTTGGGTCTCTTTTACAAAACTTTTCGGCTTGCAAAGCCTTTTCCCTAAGGTCAAACTATTTGCCGGATATAATCAAACCTATAAACCCATAAATAAGACCTATGAAGTTGATTCTATCATCGGTGCATTTATGTTCATTCGCCGTTCTTCTTGGGATAAAGTCAATGGATTTGACGAGGCATTTTTTATGTATGGGGAAGATATTGACCTATGCTATCGAATAAAGAAAAGCGGCGCAAAAATTATGTACGTGCATACAAGCTCTATTATCCATTATAAGGGTATTAGCACCAAACGCAGTGCAATTAATGTCTTGCAGCATTTCTATGATGCTATGACAATATTTAGCAGAAAGCATTTTGCATATTCGGGTATATTCTTGTTTTTCCTTCGTATCGGTATCGGCTTTCGCAAGTTTCTCGCTATGCTCAGTAGGCACAAAAGGAGCATTTTTATTTTTATATTAGATTTGCTTGCAATCAATTTGTCATTACTATTAGCTACAAAAATTCGTTTCGGCGGATTCTTTAATTTCCCGGATTATGCTTATCCTACCGTTTTTGTTGTAATATCGGTAGTCCTTACTGCCGCAATGATTTCTGTAGGGGAATATTTTGAAGAGCGCAACACACCGCGTAGGGCTGTACTTGCTCTTTTGTTTTCATTTTTCTTTCTTTCCTCATTGACTTATTTCTTCAAAGAGTACGCATTCAGTCGCGGTGTTGTACTGATGACTATTGGATTTGCAATTATCCTATCGGCACTAATTAGGGTATTGTTTATCTTTTATGACAATATCAGCGGTAAGAATTCGGAAAAACGTATTGCTATTATAGGTACCGATAATGATGCACAAAAACTTTACAATGCTTTTGCAGAGTCGGATTTTATTGGCTCTAACGTTATTGGATTTATTGCGGTCAATCAGTCGGAGGCAAACAAAGAACTTAGTAAGATGCTACTCGGCAACTATCAGTATCTACATAATATTATAGCAGAGAATAACATAAACGAGATAATCATTACAGATAAGACTCTCCCTGCTTCTACATTTATTTCATTGATTGAAAAGAATTCATCGAGCAAAGTAAGATTTCATATTGCCAGCAAAATTGATGAATTTATCTCCTCAAAGATTATAAATGACATTGCCGGAAAAGAGCCGGATATACCCGCTCTGAAAATTTTTATGTTCAAAAATAGACTTTTGAAGCGTTCTTTTGATATTCTTGTTTCAATATTTCTTTTATCATTAGGAATTCCCTTTGTATATTTGTTTTCCGAGAAACCTAAGAATAGAATAAAAGAACTGTATTCTGTCTTACTCGGTAAATTAACAATAGTCGGTATAGTACCTTCGGAAAAGGATACTATTGATTATAAACGTGGAATTACCGGAATGGCGGCTATTAGTTCGCCCGAGAAATTATCGGATATTACGATAGCAAAATTGAATGAGTATTATATCAATAATTATTCTTTTTTGCTTGATATTGAATTAATTTTAAAACATTTGATTAGGAAAAAAAGTGGCAGGTAAATTTATTCTGGAATTTGAAAAGCCAATTATTGAATTAGAAGAAAAAATCGCCGAAATGAAAAATCTGTCCGGCGAGGTTGATATTTCCGAAGAAATCAGTTATTTGGAAGAAAAAGTCGAGGAATTGCGACTTCATATTTATAAAAATCTAACGCGTTGGCAGAGGGTGCAATTGGCAAGACACCCCGAAAGACCATTAACTTTGGATTATATTCAGCATTGTTTTGATAATTTTATCGAATTGCATGGCGATAGAAAGTTCAAAGATGACCATGCTATTGTCAGTGGTTTGGCTACTATTGATGATTATGAGGTTCTAATTGTAGGACATCAAAAAGGGCGCGATACAAAATCAAATTTATTCAGAAACTTTGGTATGCCAAATCCCGAAGGGTATCGAAAAGCTCATCGTTTATTCGAGCTTGCCGAAAAATTCGGACGTCCGATAATTACTTTTTTGGATACTCCCGGTGCTTACCCGGGATTAGAGGCTGAGGAACGTGGGCAGGCGGAAGCTATTGCAAGCAATTTATTACAGATGGCGGCGTTGAAAGTACCTATCATTGTGATTGTTATTGGTGAAGGTGCTTCCGGTGGCGCTATTGGTCTGGGAGTCGGGGATAGAGTTTTAATGTTGGAAAATTCTTGGTATTCCGTTATTTCACCCGAATCTTGTTCAAGTATTCTTTGGCGTAGCTGGGATTATAAAGAACAAGCCGCTGAAGCATTACAATTAACTGCTGAGGATTTGAAGAAACATAGTATTATTGATTTGATTGTCAAAGAACCTGTTGGCGGAGCGCACAGGGACCCTGAGACAATTTTCACTACAATGAAAGATGTCATACTCAATGAATTATCTGCACTAACTAAAATCGAACCGGAGCAATTGGTGAAAGCAAGAAGAGAGAAATTTTATAAGATGGGCGTTTGGGAAGAGAAATAGATATATTGTTGGAATATATAATAGTTATGTAGATGAAAATTGCTTGGGTGATGACAGATTTCGACCCTTCTAATCCTAACAAACACCCTTTTGGTATAGGTTGGTTTATTGTTGATTATTTAAGAAAAGCTGGACATACTGTTGATGTTCTCGGCGGATTTAGCAATCCTATTTCTCTTATATATAAAGCCAAGAAATTATTCTATAAATTAATAAGTTCTAAAACCTATTTATTACATCGCGAACCTGCTATTCATCAAGCATTTGCAAAGCGATTAAATGGCGAATTAGCAACAAGTAAATATGATTTTATCTTGAGTTTCGGTTCGCTTCCTATCGCATTGATTGACACGGATATACCCATATTTTTTTGGGCTGATGCTACTTTTGAAGGCTTGGTTAATTACTATCCCGAGTATTCAAATATTTCGGAGCATTCTCATAAAAAAGGTCATTATCTCGAACAAATGGCATTGGATAATTGCGAACTCGCTTTCTTTTCTTCCGAATGGGCAGTTGATACGGCAAAAAAGTATTATAATGTGTACGAATCAAAATTATTTTTTATTCCGTATGGTGCTAACTTTATTGAATATAAAGATATTAATGTCGTTCAGTTAATAAATGATAAATCCTTTGATACGATAAATTTCCTATTCAATGGAAGAGACTGGCAAAGAAAAAACGGCGATTCAGTAATTGAGGTCGTAAGATTATTAAATTCCAAAGGATTAAAAGCAAGACTTAACATCATTGGGATAGATAATATCCCAAATATTGATGATGATTTTGTCGTTTTTCACGGTTTTATTAATAAAGCTGATGAAGCAGGTAGGCGGAAAATGCTTGAAATATATATGGAGAATCATTTTCTCATACATATACCTCATCAGGATTGTACGCCGCATGCCCTCAACGAAGCAAATGCTTATGGATTACCCTGTATTGTCTCGGATACAGGAGGGATTTCGTCTGTGGTCAAGCAAAATGTAAACGGTTTAATTTTTAGTGTTCCTTTAAATCTTGAACTTATTGCTGACGAAATACTAAAAATTGCTAATAACAAAGTGCAATATAAGGAATTAGCAAAGTCATCTTATAAAGAATATAAGAATAATTTGAACTGGGAAGTTAATATTAAGAGATTACTTGAAGTTATTGAAAATAAAATAAATAAGAATTAAATATTAGGCATTTATGAGCTTTGATTTGAGCGGTGGTATCGGACAATTATTTGATATTATTCTCCATATTGATAAATATTTAGGGGAAATAATTCGTGAATACGGAACATGGACTTATGGAATATTGTTCTTAGTAATATTTATGGAAACGGGGTTTGTTGTAACACCGTTTTTGCCGGGTGATTCCTTACTTTTTGCCGCAGGTTCTTTTGCCGGTCTTGGTGTATTGAGTCCGCATTTGTTATTCCTTTTATTATGGTTTGCCGCTGTTGCAGGGGACAATATGAATTATTGGATTGGTCATAAGCTTGGTGAGAGTGTTTTTCATAAGGAATCAAAATTTTTAAAAAAGGAATATTTGGATAAAACGCATGCTTTCTACGAAAAGCATGGCGGTAAAACTGTTATTCTTGCCCGTTTCGTTCCAATTATCAGAACATTTATGCCTTTCGTTGCCGGAATTGGTGCTATGAATTATATTAGATTTTTAACTTATGATATTATCGGTGGTGCTTTGTGGGTAGGTATTTTTGTTTATGCAGGCTATTTCTTTGGTGGTTTGCCGGTAGTCAAAAATAATTTTTCTATTGCCATTATCGTCATTATATTGATTTCCGTTGTGCCGATAATTGTAGAATTTATTAAGCATAAATTGAAAAAGAAAAGCAAATCGAATAATTCCTGATATGAAAAGAATACTATATATTTGGAAAGACAAATATCCCTGGGATATTAGGGTCGAAAAATTCTGTAAATCATTTATTGATAACGGATATGAAGTATTATTACTGTGCAGATGGAAGGGCGAAGTACAGGAAGAAGAAATCGTTGATGGAATTAGTGTAAAAAGAGTAGGTTTCGGAAAATCCGCTCTATTGACACAACCATTATCGCTTAATCCTGTTTGGCGGAATAGTATCAAAGCAATAATCAATGAGTTTAAACCCGGTCTAATTATTACACGCGAATTTTTCTTGACTGAAGCGGCGAAAAAATATGCTTTACCTATGAAAATTCCGGTTATTTTTGATATGGCAGAGCATTATCCCGCCGCTATGAAAGGCTGGGATAAATACTCAAAAAATATTATTAAACGATTTTTTGTACACTCTATCAAATTACCCGAGAAGTTGGAAAAAAAGGCTATTAATTCTTCGGATGGAATTATTGTTGTAAGTAAAGAATTAAAAGAACGTTTATTGAATGAATTCACCTATCCAAAAGAACAAATTGTAGAAGTTCTGAACACTCCATCTATATCTGAATACAGTAGCATTACAAATCATATCTTGAGCAAGCCTATGCGTTTTGCTTATCACGGGCATTTCTCAAATGACAGGAATCTTGATGTATTAGCTAAAGCCTTTGTCAATGCTCTAAAAATTAATAATGAAATTTCACTTTTTATGGCAGGTACAGGGGAGTCTTTCGAGCAAGTTAAAGATATTGTTGAAAGTGCAAATGCTACGAAATCAATTATACTTTATGGCGCTTATAAACAACAGGAAATGGTTAGATTTTTATCTGAAACCGATGTTGGGATTCTTCCCTATAAAGATAATACATTTATTAATCATATTATTTCCAATAAACTTTTTGATTATATGGCAAGCGGAATACCTGTAATCGTATCGCAGGCAAGACCTATGCGGCGGATAATTAATGATACAAAGAGTGGTTTAGTTGTTGACTGCAATGATGTTGATATTCTTACAGACGCAATTCTTAAAATAGCAGGTATGGATTCGACGGAATTATCTAAAAATGCCTTAAAAGCCGCAGAAGTTTATAATTGGGAAAATGATTCAAAAAAATTAATCTCATTTATTGAGAGATTTATTGATGATTAATTTTCTTGTAAATACAATACAAATGCACATTGCCGCTTATGATAAGACGGTAGGCGAGTATAAATTTCTTTTACTCAAAAGGGCGGCAAATATTGATGTATATCCCAATATTTGGCAGGTTGTTACCGGCAGAATAGAAAATGACGAAACCGCCGTACAAGCGGCAATTCGCGAATTATACGAAGAAACAGGATTATATATTTCAGATATTTGGACATTGCCTTATGTCGCTGATTTTTTTAATCCATATACTAATTCCTTATCATCTGCCCCTGTCTTCGCCTGTTTGGTTGATTACGAAACAGAGGTCAAACTGTCTGATGAACATAATGATTTTGTTTGGTTATCTTTACAAGATGCAATGGAAAAACTCGTTTTACCTGCACATAAGCAAGGAACAAAAATATTTTATGATTTCGTATTATCAAATGATGATAAATCATTATTCCGCTACAATAGGGAAGATGCTGAATGAAAGTTGTTGCGACTATATTAACATTCAATAGATTGGAATTTCTAAAAGAAATTGTTGAAGCTATTAAAGGTCAAACCCGAAAACTTGATGAAATTATTATTATTAATAATTCAAGCACTGACGGCACAAAAGAATGGTTGTCCCTACAAGATGGGCTAATTGTAATTGAGCAAGCAAATCTCGGTAGTTCCGGCGGACAGTGGCGTGCCTTTCGCGAAGCATACGGACGTGGAGCAGATTGGATTTGGACTATGGACGATGATGTAGTTCCTGCAAAAGATTGTCTTGAAAAAATGTTGGATAACGATATTCCGTATATCATACGTACTCCTCTTCGCTATATGCACAATGGTAAGCCATTCTTCAATGACGTCCTTACTATGAATTTGAGCAATCCGTTTAGCAGTTTATGGAATGATGTTTATTCCAAAGAGAATATCAAGGAAGAGAAGACAGAAGCTGTGGGCATCACTTTCGAGGGACCATTATTTCATCGTTCACTTATTGAAAAAATCGGTTTGCCTGAAAAAGATTTTTTCATCTATGGGGACGATACTGAATTTTTTATTCGTGCTTGGAAAGCAGGATTCAAAATTTATGTCTATCGTGATGCTACTATGAAACGGAAATTGCCTTATGTCAGTATCCCACCCGAATTCAATTGGAAGACATATTATATGATTAGAAATATTATTGCAATTGATAGATTGAATGGAGATACGGCTGTTAGATATGTAAGACCTTTTGCATATTTGCTCAGATGGCTTAGCAGAGTGCATAAACCGGCTGATATTAAAACCGTATTTAAAGCATTTTTTGACGGGTATTTCTTCAAATCGAACAAATAGTAAGAAGAAAAAAATATAAAAAAGTTGTAATTTGGCATAATTTTAGATATATTAAATAAACATTTTAGAATTATTTTGAGGTTTTCTATGAAGAAAATTCTTTTATTTATTTTTATAAGTTTCGTATTGACGGCTGTTAATGCGACTGCACAGAACGGTTCATCGTTGGAAAACGGTAAATCTCAAAAGATTTATTATGAGCCGGCTGTTAAGATTAATAAGCTTAGATATCAAGACAAATATTTGGTAGATAAGGAAGGCAATACGCTTACTAAGAGGCAATTGCTGGATTTATTAATTGACCAATACGCAAAGTCAAAAGCCTTGGAAAGCCAATTAATCACTCTTGGTAAACAACCGCTAATGACTGTTCCTGATTTACCTAAAAGAATAAGCCGCAAAAGAAGTAGGGAACTGACAGAACTAATTAACCAATATGATAAGGTTGCCGGTAAACTGTCAAATCAAATTTCCGGTTCAAAAATTATGACAGTGAAGAAATTGCAGTTCTTGCTTGATTCAATACAAAATTCAATTTCCGATATGACATATAAGCACGAAGTGGAAAAATTGAAATTGTATGAAGAACAGCGAAGCAAATTCGATAACTATTATGTACTATTGAAAGAAGAGAAACTTAACGAACTCTTTAAAAATAGTGCGCAGGTGTTTAACGTATCAATATTGGGTCGCCAATATTTCTTGCCCGGCGAATCAAATGTATCTGCCGATTTTACTTTGGGTGGTAAATTTGAATTGAGTTTGTTTCCGATTTTCAACGGTGCTGATTTCTTGGAATTCTACGGCGAATTTGCCAAACCAAGATTTTCGACAAAAGATGCAAATGACAATGAATTTCTTTGGAATATTAATTGGTATTCTACCGGTATTAATCTAAAAGTTCCCGGACGTTTGGATTTGAAGGCGTTTACCCTCGGTATGCGAATGGGTGCAGGCTACTATTGGGCGGAAGCAAGGCAATATAATTCCGGTTTCGGTAAATCCGATTGGCGCGGCTATCGTATTAATTTCGAGATTGACCTTATGAAATATGCTTGGTTCTATCCCTTGGATTTGTTCGTTCAGTATTCACTTTTCTATCCTACTCAGGACTTTGCATTTAATACGGATAACGGGACAATTAATCTCGGTAGAGATATGTTCTCAGGTCTCTCGGTTGGTCTAAGGCTTTGCCTGTGGTGGGAAGACAAGTATTAATGGTTGAATACAATTAAAAAGGATAAACAAATGAAAAAGTACTATTTTTTAATCATTATTTTAGGGTTGTTCTTCTCGTTGGAAACTTATGCACAGAGAAGCAACTTGGAACTCGGTAAGCGTTACATAAAGCTGGGCGGTTCGTTTCGTGAATCAGGTGCATTTGATTTAAGCAAAGATTATCTTGAGAAAGGGCTGGCTATTGTCCGGCGCCACAATGAAAATTACTGGATAGCTGTTGCTAATGAGTATCTTGGTTATTACTGGCGGGATAGGGCGCAGATTGAAGGTAAAAGTAAATACTTTACAAGGGCTTTGAGGCATCTGGACAAGGCATTAAGTATTTATCAGAATGTTTTAAAGAATAACCCCGGTAGCATTCAAGCCGTCAAACGTGCAATTGCTACTTTGCGTACAAATGGTAATACCGACAATACAAGTTATTTGTCTGATAACGATTTCTCGGCTGGGGATTCGCCCGAGTCCGATTATATGGATAAAGCACTTGAAGCAATGTATGCACATAATTTTGAACGGGCGAGAGAATATTTAAAGCAAGCACTCAAAGAAAATCCTGATTCCGAGATGGCAAAATACTTGCTGTATATTATTCCCAAGATTGAGAAATACCCAACCCCGGGATTGAATTATGAAAAAATAAAAATTGTTACTTCCAAAAAAGAATTGAAAAGTGAATATATCAATCATAAAGAAGTTGATATTATTGACCTAAGTAATACTGACGGTTTATTGCGAGTTCCGCGTGAACTTGAGGACTTCCCGAATGTAAAAATTCTTAATCTCTCGAATAATGATATATCAAGAATAAAAAATGATGACGGTATCTGTGGATTGAAAGAATTGAAAATACTCGATTTATCATATAATGAACTAACGGAAATCCCAGAGTGTATTAAGTTCTTACCGAAATTGCAGGTGCTTTATCTGCGTGGTAACGACATACCTTTTGCCGAAATATTGCGTTTGAAAGATGAAAATATGTATCTTCAAATTGTAATGGACGAGGAGGACTAAACATTAAGACAGGCTAAAAGATTAACAGATAATTAATATTATCTGAAAAAATTAAAAATAATAAAAATTTTGTGATTTTATCTAAATTCATTTTCTTAAATTACAACTGTTGAAATGACAAAAAAATAATTGTTTTTCTAAAAGAACATGAATTTTAAAAGCAAATCAAGAAACGGAAACTCCGAAAGCATTCGGACTGCTATTGATTTGCTTTTATTTTTGTGTCTTAACTAATTTTTAATTTTAGGAGTTATTATGGCTAGCGAAGCTTTCAATCCGTTCAAAATGGCACAGCAGCAGTTCGATGCAGTTGCCGAGAAATTAGAATTGGATCAAGCAACAAGAGATTTATTGCGTTTTCCCGACCGTGAATATCATTTTAATATTCCGATACGCATGGATGACGGAAGTTACAAGGTGTTCAAGGGTTTCCGCTGTCAGCACAGTGATGCACGCGGACCTTCAAAAGGCGGTATTCGTTTCCACCCGCAGGAAACAATAGACACCGTAAGAGCGCTTGCAATGTGGATGACCTGGAAGACCGCAGTAGTCGATATACCGCTTGGAGGCGGTAAAGGCGGCGTTATTTGCGACCCGCACAATCTTTCAATGAGAGAGCAGGAAGCAATATGTCGCGGTTGGGTTCGCCAGATTGCACGCAATATCGGTCCTCTGCAAGATGTTCCGGCTCCGGACGTTATGACTTCCGGTCAGCATATGTTGTGGATGCTCGACGAGTATGAAAGAATTGTTGGATACAAAGCACCCGGTTTAATCACAGGTAAGCCTCTCGGTTTGGGTGGCTCGCTCGGTAGAACAGAAGCTACCGGCTACGGTGCTATGTATTGCACAAGGGAAGCATTGAAAGAAATGAATATTGATATTTCAAAAACTACTGCTTCTTTCCAAGGCTTTGGTAATGTCAGCCAATATGCTGTTGACCTCTATACTCAATATGGCGGAAAAGCTATCGCTGTTTCTTGCTGGGATAACAAAGAGCAGAAATCATTTACATACCGCAAAATGGACGGTATTAAAATGGAAGATTTGCTTTCAATCACTAATCGTTTCGGCGAAATCGATAAAGCAAAAGCCCAAGATATGGGATTTGAAATTCTCCCCGGTGATGCTTGGATTGAGCAAGATGTTGATATTCTTGTTCCTGCCGCTATCGAAAATCAGATTAACGGTAAAACAGTGAACAAAATCAAAGACACTGTTAAGTTGATTGTCGAAGGTGCAAATGGACCGACAACACCCGAAGCTGACGAAGTGATTAAAGAAAAAGGTATTTGGGTAATTCCCGATTTCTTGGCTAATGCCGGTGGCGTTACATGTTCATACTTCGAGCAGGTACAGTGTAATCTTAATTACTACTGGCCCAAAGAAGAAGTCCTCACCAAACTTGATGAGAAGATGACAAATGCCTATCATGCTGTTTCGGATTTGGCTCGTTCCAAGAATATCTATATGCGTGATGCCGCATATATGATTTCTATTTCGAGAGTTGCAGAAGCCGTTAAAATTCGCGGCTGGGTTTAATTACTCTCAACATACTTTATTTTACTGTTTAGAGCCGTCCTTTTTTTTCGGGCGGCTCTTTTGTTTTATTAATCTATTGTTTTTCAGCACCGTAGGGGACTCAGCTCGGTTGTTTAACAAAACCCAATACCTAAACCAATAATCTATTTAACTTTGTTAACTTTGGAATGGAGTTCATTTAAAAGAGAATGAATAATCTTATCACTTGTGCCGAGATTGGAAATGATGTAGTTCCGAGCAATTTC
>Ga0256846_1000159_pt1 | contig 29902 bp, 17 predicted proteins | sample TevniametaG_FD_189098 | JGI IMG/M metagenome (GOLD analysis project Ga0256846, IMG submission 189098) | Tube worm associated microbial communities from hydrothermal vent at the East Pacific Rise, Pacific Ocean - Tevnia | ecosystem: Host-associated > Annelida > Integument > Unclassified ...
CAATTGGTCTTTACGGAGGTATTAATTTCAATCAACATCATACTGAGTTCAGTAAATTACCCGGTACTTATGACTGCTGTCCTCATTACAGTGACGGCAGTGGAACCGGGTTTGCCATTGGCGGATTATATTCGATGCCTCTGAATGATTTTCTGATGTTAGACATCAGACTCGGGTATTTCACGCGGGACGGATTAATGACTTATGACGAACCTGTCGTCCTCAACCGAAATGGTGAGGCATATAACGGAATCTTTGAACATTCGCTTGATGCGGGCTTAGGCTCTCTTTCACTCGAACCATTTATTGGAATTAAACTTTTCGATGGTCTGAAATTCAATCTCGGATTGCACGCCGGTTTTGCAATCAGTAAAACATATTCTCTAAAGGAAACAATAAAAGACCCGATTGACGGAACATTTGAAAACGGTTTGCGTGAGCGTTTGGTTCAAACCGGTGATATTCAGGAATCACAAGCAATCGAAATGTCCGCACTTGCCGGATTGAGTTACGATATCCCACTTGACGCACGCCAAGTATGGTATATAACACCGGAAGTATTTTATTACTATGGCTTGACCGATGTATTGAATGTATATAAGTGGAAAGTAAATACACTACACGCAGGATTAGCCGTTAAATATGCCCCTTGGGAAGAAGGTGAATTCTACGAGGAAGATGATGTAGAAGAAGCTCATAAATACCCGTATTTACAGGGCAAGATTCGTGCAGTTGGTCTTGATGCCGATAGTGTGGAAAAACCTGTATTGCAATTTATTGTCGAAGAATTCCTATCAACGGAAGTCAAACCCTTGCTTACATACTTATTTTTCGACGAAGGGCAATCGCAGCTCCGTCCTGTCTATAAACAATTATCATCAGACGAAACACAGACTTTTACTGAGAAAGGAATTGCTAAGGAATATACTCTCGATGTATATTATAATGTCCTAAATATTATCGGAAAAAGAATGCAACAATATCCCGATGCCAAAATTAATATTGAAGGATGCAACTCGAATAGAGGCGTTGAGAAAAACAATATCAAACTTTCCGAAAGTCGCGCCCAAACAGTATTCAATTATTTGAAGGATATTTGGGATATTGATGAATCGAGAATGCGAATAACAAGCCGCAATCTGCCGCAGGAGCCATCAAATCCGAAAGAGGCAGACGGTATTCAAGAAAACCAACGTGTCGAAATAACTGCTAATAAATATGAAATCATTGCACCGGTTATTGTTGATGACACATTCCGTACCGTCAATCCGCCGGTTGCACGCTTTTATCCCGAAGTTGTTACCGAAGCAGGTATTAGAGATTGGGATTTAGTTGCTTCGCAAAATAGTTCACTTGTCAATAGATTTGTCGGCGATGGTACTCTGCCTAAATATGTCGAATGGAAATTTGAAAAAAATCAAACGACTATTCCCAAGCAAAATGCCGAATTGACATATTATTTGAAAGTAACGGATAAGGCTGGACAAACTAAACAGACAGAACCCCAAACTCTACCGGTTGATTTAATTACAATCCAGAAGAAGAAACGCGATAGAGTGAAGGATAAATACATTGACCGTTACAGTTTGATATTATTCAATTTTGATAAATCGGATTTAAGCTACTATAATGCTACTTTAACAAAGTTCATCAAAAGTAGAAGCAAACCGAATTCCAAAGTGTTTATCAAAGGTCATACGGACAGAATGGGCGAAGCGGCTTACAATTTAACTTTGTCCAAACAACGCGCCAATGCAGTAGCAAAAGAGTTTAAGGAATATGATACTTCCGTCAGTGGTTATGGCGAAGTCGAGCAAATGTATGACAATAATCTTCCCGAGGGTAGATTCTACTGTCGTAAGGTAGATATTGTCGTTGAAACACCTATTGATAATTAATATCTATTATATTTACAATCAAACGGGAACGTTCGCTCCTGTTCCCGTTTGATTATATGTTTTTTCTTGTGATTGTATCTTTTTTTGCATTTTACAAAATTATTTTTTAATTTAGACTAAATAGTCTGAATATTAAACTTTTTTGTTTTACTATATGAAATTACTTTGCAATGTTAAAGAAGATTTGGAAATTCTATATTGACAGTTTTCGCAATCTGAATAAAGACGGCAAACGACTTGCACTTATCATTGTTATTAAATTGATTATTCTTTTCGGAATATTTAAATTATTCTTTTTCCATGATTTTCTTGACTCGCGATACGATACTGAAAAACAGAAAAGTGAACATATTATTAAACAACTAACTAACGATTAAATCACTTATTTTAAAGGTTGCTTATGCATGATATAGTCTCTTTGGTTGATTGGTCGAGGGCGCAATTTGCTTTAACGGCATTGTATCACTGGATTTTTGTGCCTCTGACACTCGGTTTTAGTTTCATTGTTGCTTTTATGCACACAATGTACTATAAGACCGGCGACGAAAAGTGGAAGGAAACCACTAAATTCTGGATGAAACTTTTCGCTGTCAATTTTGCTATTGGCGTAGCTACCGGTATTATCCTTGAATTTCAATTCGGGACAAACTGGTCTAACTATTCTTGGTTTGTCGGTGATATTTTTGGCGCTCCACTTGCTATCGAAGGAATTTTTGCATTCTTTATGGAATCTACCTTCTTTGCCGTTATGATTTTCGGCTGGGGTAGGGTCAGCAAAAAATTCCATGTGCTTTCATCTTGGTTTACTGCCATCGGTACTAATTTATCCGCTATTTGGATTCTGATTGCAAATGCTTGGATGCAAGACCCGACAGGAACAGTATTTAATCCGGAAACCGCTCGCAATGAGATGGTTAGTTTTTCTAACATTGTTTTCTCCGAGACATCGGTAAACAAGTTCTTACATACGATTTTCCAAGCATATCTATTAGCATCATTCTTTGTTATTGCGATAGCCGCTTGGTATATTATTAAAAATCGACATATTTTATTTGCCAAAAGAAGTATCCTAATCGCTACTATTTTCGGTCTGTTTGCTTCTGTTATGGTTGCCTTCACCGGTGATACATCGGCATATAATGTTGCCAAAAAACAACCTATGAAGTTAGCGGCAATGGAGGGCTTATACAACGGACAGGTTGGAACTCCACTTGTTCTTGTAGGTTTAACACAGGATAATGACGATGCTATCGGGATAAAAATACCGGGTATGCTTTCGTATCTTGCCACTCGTAGTTTTGACGGATTTGTACCCGGCGTTAACGATATTCTTAATGGCAATGAGACACAAGGTATTCCACCTATGGACACTCGAATTGCAAGCGGTAAAAAAGCTATCGAAGCATTTAGAAACTTTAAAGATGCTCACAAAAAAGGTGATGCAACAGAAATGGAAATCCAGAAAAAAATACTAATGGATAATTACTCCAACTTTGGTTATGGTTTTTTTAAGGATAAGAAAGAAGCGGTTCCGTCTATTGGAATCACTTTCCATTCATTCCATTTGATGGTTGCAATCGGTTTCTATTTTATTGCATTCCTGCTATGGATATTATATCTGCAATGGAAAGATAAGTATGTCAGCAACAAATTCGCATTAAAACTATCACTAATCGGTATAATTCTGGCTTATATAGCAACCGAACTCGGCTGGATTGTCGCAGAAATGGGTCGTCAGCCATGGACTATTCAGGATATTTTACCGGTTTCCGCTTCCGTTTCGCAGCTTAGTACCGGCTCTGTTCAGACAACTTTCTTTATGTTCCTTGTTGTCTTTACCGCCCTACTTATTGCTGAAATCGGTATTATGGCGAAAATTATCAAAAAAGGTCCAAACTTAACTGAGAAGGAGGGATAATATGTTTGAAGCATTATCAACATCAGCGTTACAGCACTATTGGTGGATACTGATTGCAGTATTGGGTGCGGCATTTGTCTTCCTTACTTTTGTTCAGGGTGGGCAAACACTAATCGGACAGTTGGCAAAAAATGAAAAAGAACGCAATATGCTGATTAATTCAATAGGAAGACGTTGGGATTTAACTTTCAGCTCCCTCGTTGTATTCGGCGGTGCATTTTTTGCTTCATTCCCGCTTTTTTATTCTACCAGCTTCGGCGGTGCTTATTGGGTTTGGGTTCTGATACTATTCAGTTTTATTATCCAAGCTGTTTCCTATGAATACCGCAACAAAGCAGGTAATTTTTTAGGACAGAAAACCTATGATATTTTCCTTGTGATTAATGGCGTTGTCGCTACAATCCTTATTGGTGCGGCTGTCGGAACTTTCTTCACAGGTTCCAACTTCATTGTCAATAAAATCAATATTACCGCTTTCAAAGGCGTTTCTTATTGGACGGTGCCGACTCACGGACTCGAAGCGGCTTTGAATATCACTAATCTCAGTTTGGGGTTAGCTGTATTCTTCCTTTCGAGAGTTCTCGGTAATATGTATTTCCTTTGGACTATTGACAATGCAGACATCAAGGAAAGGGCAGTGAAAATGTTAAGGAAATGCTCAATAGTATTCCTTGTATTTTTCTTACTTTTTCTCGGATTAATTCTTACGGCTGACGGATTTGCAGTAAATCCCGACACAAAAGAAGTGTTTATGGAATCATATAAATATCTGAACAATCTGTTGGCTATGCCGCTTGTACTGATTATTATGCTACTCGGTGTAGTATTGGTATTATTCGGTATATTTAAAGGTGCATTCAAAGGAGCAGACGGGGCTTTCTGGTGGACAGGCGGCGGTGCTTTTCTTGCTGTATTTGCTCTATTTTTATTAGCAGGTTTCAATAACACATCATTTTATCCTTCGGTTGCAGATTTGCAAAGTTCGCTAACGATTGAAAACGCCTCATCAAGTAGGTTTACACTTATTACAATGAGCTACGTCTCGTTGGCTGTACCTTTTGTTATTGCATATATTTGGTATGCATGGCGTTCGCTAACACGTAAGAAAATTACGTCCGAAGAAATTGAAAATGATAATATGAGTTATTAAAGAAAGGAATTTACTATGTCACATTTTACAACATTTTTGTTCTATCTTTTATGGCCTGCTTTTCTGTTTGTAGCATATCAAGGCGTAAAGATAGCATTAAAAAAATTGAAGCTGTTCTAATACTATTTCTTTATTATTAGACAAGAATAAAACGAGGCTGTCCTTTTGGGGACAGCCTCGTTTTTTTGCCTATAATATTGGGACAAAATGAGCGTAGCGAATTTTGTCCCCAATGGTTTGGATATGGTGTGTTGGGCGTTTATTGCTCTAACTTTTCAATCTACAATGCTGTTTGTTAATGTTCGCTATTTTCAACTTAACTACTTGTCGCCCTATGCCTTATACACATTGTTGGGCTTTAGTTTTTATATCATATTCTACTTGTTCTAAAACTTCCTTAACGAATTCATTTCCTTTTGCAACTGAGTTGTTTCCACCCATTGCATCATATAAAATTTGAACGTTACTAATTGATTGATTTATCAAATCATCTGTAATTTTTGTAACATCGATGTTGGCAATATCCTCCGATGTGGGTTTTAATTTATTACAAAGTAAACAAGTAGCATACATTGATACGTGAAATTTAATATCTCCAATTTGTGCACGACTTAATTTTGGATTATCAAATTCTTTTAATATGACTTCTGCTTTTTTTTGAATAATTATACCCTTATAATACATTTCTAGTGACAATGAATTGTCAAAAATATTTTTATAATCAACATTGTTTTTTATCAGAGTAGAAGGTCTTGCTCTTGCATAATCTGGTTTTTGATTATAAATGCCTGTTATAATTTGTGCTAAATATGGTATTCCAATAATTTTATTAATTGGCTTTCCTTGATTTTTATGATAATTTTTTCTTCTATCATAAAAATATCCTTTTGATAATAAAAAGTCTTCAATGTCTCTATGAATTGGGTCTGTTGCTCGTAAAGATGCTGGTGGAATATTTGTTTGGCTATTTGTCGCTTTAATAACATTTAAACGACTTTTTTCATCTTGTACTTTAATTACTCTCAATAAAACATTACGCTCTTCATTTTCAATTTTATTGGATGAAAAGTATTTGTGAATTTCAAAAGATGTTTGAAGTCCATTTACAATTTGTGGGTCTTGAATATGAAGTTTCTTACTTGCAAATGTTGCATCAATTGCTGTGATAGTAATACCATTATTTAGCCACCAAAAGTCTTCTTTTGGGTCTTGATTTAATAAGGTTTTTCGGATTTCTTTATTTACATCAACATTAACTTGATAATCTCTTATGTTTGCATCAAAAAAGTAACGTATTAATTCTTCATTTTCATCAGTTATGAAATCGTAATATTGCTTGATTGGAACTATTGCAATATAACCACCATCTTGTGTTGATATAGGATTGTCATTTAGTACAATATCTTTTGATTGCAACTGTTCTTTGCGAGATAGATCTATTAACTTTTTGGCTGTTATAAATTTAAAATTTACTTCTGCCTTATCAAAATGTTTTTTAATTGAATCAACAAGTATTTGTACTTTTCTTTCAACATTTGGATGAATTTCGGCTCCTTTTGTAACGTAAAAATAATGAAACCTAAGTACAGGAAATTTTGATGCTAAATGTAAATATTGTTTTCTAAAAACATCAATATTGACAAGTAGTTCTGAATTGTAAACAGTTCTTAAATCGTCAATAGGTTTGTTTAAGTCGAAAAGGTCTATTGCCGAAGAATTACATTTTTCAATCGGTGTTTCTCCAAAACTATTTACATTTTTTGATTGTAGAATATAAACGTCAATTATAGAATTTCTTTTTCCGTCTATTAGTTCGGTATCTCTTTGTATTAATTGTTGATTAACAAAGGTGTAAATTGAGTCTATTCCACCATCTCCACCATTATCAACAATACCTTCTTCAATCTCATCATACGATAACTCTTGGTCTTTTAAAACTTGTTCAGTAACAAATAAATGAAAATATTCATTAATAGTGTATTCTGGATATAATTCCACTCTGTTTTGTTCTATTAATGTTTCTAAGATTATCTGATTATTATCCATAATTTCAATTCTTTTCTAATGAAGCACAACACTTGTATATACGCAATATAACAAATTTTACACATATAATTTATATATATCAGTTTATACAACGATATACGTATTGCAAATATTATATTTTTATGCAATTGGGTTGAACAAACACAAATGAAATTATTAAATAATTTTCTGCATACGAGTAGCAAAATGGAGAGTATTGGGGTTCAGGATTCAGGGGACGGTGAGCAGGAGAACTGCCGCTCCTCTCGCAAAGGGCGATAGATAACACCGTTCGTCATGCTGAACAAAGCGAAGCATCTATGCTTTTTGCCTTTTTTTGAGTAGGGTGTGTTAGTCGCAGACAGCAAGTACATTAAAGATTTGTATAGAACGGTTTCGGTGCTATTCAATAGATTCTTCGCTTCGCTCTATTAGATTTGTATTTAGAATTTTATTAAAAGATAAGAATTATTTAATTTGCAGAGTATTTACATTATCGGTAAGGAACCGAGTAAGCCTATGTTTCGCTCAAATCATTAAGATTTAATTCTGATTTAGGCACGGTTCCTTAACCGGTTTAAAACTAAATAGAATGATCTATATATAAGAATAATAGAGTAAGTTCAGAATGACGAACTTTTTCTCTCCTTGCTAAGGAGAGATGTCGCGAAGCGACAGGGATGTTGGCTGTTTTACCTTTACATTTTCACAAACATATACATCTTATTCCCCACACGCACAAGATAAAAAAAAGGAATACTTGTTATCCTGCGGTGATAGCCGTAATAATAAAATTAAGACCCATAAAGAGTAGGAAAAGAGAATAGATACGTTTAACAGTAAGCGAGGGCAGCGAGATTGTAATTTTTGCCCCGATAAGCGCCCCAAGCACAAGACCGCTTGCTACCATAACGGCATAAGAAACATTTAGCTGTCCGGCATTATAATAAATAAGAACTCCGGGCAGAGTAACAGGCAAAAGCAAAGCACCAAGTGATGTTCCGACTGCACGCTTTGTGTCCATTCCGAGAAAAGCAATTAGTACAGGTACAATAACTAATCCGCCACCTATTCCGAAAAGTCCCGACAATACACCCGCAACAACTCCTACCAAAGGGAAAAAATAAAGTTTATAGTCAGTATGCGATATTTCTTTCTTTTCTTCCGGTTTAATTTCTTCTTTCCTTATGTACTTACGCCATAGTTCAACGGGTTTCATAAAATTCCAGCTGACATAAAGCAGGAATAAACCGTAAATAAATTTGAGCGATGTGAGCGGTATATTCAGCGCTATATGCGAACCGATAATAACGCCGATAATCAAACCGAATGCTACCAAGCCGGATACTTTAATGTCAATCAAGCCGGCTTTATAGTAGGAAATAACAGCAAGAATACCAACCGGCAATAATAATGCGGCAAGAGATGTCCCGTTTGCCGTTACGATTGAAAAGCCGGAAAGTAAAATCAGCGCCGGCACAATGACCACGCCCCCGCCAATCCCGAACATTCCTGCCATAACGCCTGCTATCAGACCAATTAATAGATTTATTATTAGTGTTGGAGCCATTATTTGTATTTCTTTTTATACACCAAATCCCAAGTAGAAAATGCTTTTCTTTTATTGCCGTTTTCATCTAATATGCCTGTATCACGCCATATTTTGCCAATATCTTTAACATTGTCGGGAAAGATTTCCCATAGTGCATCGAAATCTCTATGCGCCCACCAAATAATAAATTCATAATTCCGCTTCTGAGCATTGAGCAGTAATGTTTCCAAATAATCGTTCTGCTCGGTTTCGTTGCCTTTGATAAAAATATTAAGAGCGGGAATTGATAAATCCTCGGCAATAGTCGAAGTTTCGACAAATGCTATTTTCTTCTTTGCTCTATTGTGCAGGAAATCAAATACTTCTTGAACTTCATCTTTTGTATGCAATTGCAACATAAAAGGATAAAAACTAATTGCGACAAAATCCATATTGTTCATATAATTGCATAGTGAATCAACAGCGGCATCTTTTCCTGCTTTCGCCACACCATACAGACTATTCAGAGATATAGACTCGGCAATCGGCAGCGTAGGATAAGACTGACGTACACGTGCCGTTACATTTGCGGCAAGTATTTTATAATCTTCCCATTTGTCAGGTGCATTATCCAAAAGTAAATTCGCTTCAATCACAATTACCAGATAATTGGGCGTGAATTTTTCGAGCAGATAAATTACGTGCTTGTAATAGGCTTCTTCAATTTTTTTATCATTAATTCGAGAATATTCGGGCTTTGTGCCATCATAATCAAAAGCCAAATCGTTACGGGCAGTATTAAGCAGACTGATTGATAGAAGAAGTTTTTTGCCCGGGACTTTTCTTGCTACTTTGCTTGCAACATCATTAGTAAACTGCGTTGGCAAAGATTGCTCATTCAGCCACGCTTTCCAAGGAATTCGATAATCAAAATGCTCTGCATACATATCGGCATATTCTTTGATAAAGCCGTAAGTAGAATCGACCGAAGAGACCCTCGGAGCATAGGTCCAGCTCGTAAAACCGAGTAAAAAATTTCTTGAGTTATAATCCGAGAAAAAATTATCGCTCGGTCGGGTGGGTGATTCTTTGCACCCGAAAGCAAATAATAATATTGAGAAAAATAATATTTTTAATTTATAACTCATTTAATAAGTAGTTCCAATTCGTCCAGATATTTATTTGCAGTATTAATCAAAGCCATCAGGGCATCTTCTTTTGTCATATCAACCCCTGCATCTTTCAGAATGTCAATCGGATATTTTGACGAACCCGAAGATAGGAATTTGAGATAACGCTTAATAGCAGGCTGTCCCTCGTTTTTGATGTTACGCGTAAGTGCAAAGGCGGCGGCAAATCCTGTCGAATATTGATAGACATAAAAATTATATCTGAACAAATGAGGAATACGCGCCCAAGAAAGTCCTTCTTCATAATCTACTGTCATACCGTCCCCCCAATAATATTGATAGAGTGAGGCGAATTTCTTTGTGAGCATATCGGCGGTCATAAATTCACCTTTCTCCGCTTTTTCGTGAATTTCTTTCTCGAACTCTGCAAAACGAGTTTGTCTGAAATATGTCGCCTGAACGCTTGTAAGAAACTTTTCGTAAAGCATTAATTTTTCTTCTTTTGTTTTGGCATTTCTCAGCAAATAGTCGGAGAGCAGTGCTTCATTTGAAATTGAGGCAACTTCCGCTACAAATGTAGCATAATCGCGATAGTGGAATGGCTGTGCTTTTTCTGTGAAATATGAGTGCATATTATGACCGACTTCGTGTACAAGAGTAAATAAATCATCAAGCGTATTGTTCCAATTAAGTAGGATAAATGGATGAGGTCCTGATGCACTGCTGTTCGAGTATGCACCTGAACGCTTTGATTTCGTTTCATAAACGTCAATCCAGCGATTATCAAAAGATTTTTTAACTGCGGCAATATAATCCTTGCCCAGTGGGGCGAGTGCTTGCAGGGCTATTTTTTTAGCTTCTTCAAATGTATATTCTTTGTTAATTGCAGGGAACAAGGAAACATAAGTGTCATAGGGGTGAATATCATTTAATTTCAATACTTTTTTCTTAATCGCCGCCCAGCGATGTAGAGTGCTAACGTGCGCACGCGTAACTTTAATTAAATTATCGTAAACTGATACAGGTATATTGTTCGGTTGCAATGCCGCTTCCACTGCGGAATTATATTTACGCAGTTTGGCAAAAGTAATTCTTTCCTTAACTCTACCGTTGAAAAGTTCCGCCATTGTGCCTTTCAGCATATTATACGGAACATAAGTAGCCTTGTAAATATCACGGCGATAGTTTCTGCCCTGAGCAAATAAGCCGGCACGATAACGACCGTGTGAGACCTGAATTTCATTACCGTCTGCATCTTTGATTTTCGGGAACGGTAGTTCGGCATCGTTCAAGGTTCCATAAGTATTGGTAGGAATCGAAAAAATTGGTGAAAGCTCAGCCATTAATTTTTCATTATCACTACTGAGAAAATGCTCACGTCTTAGGAATTGTTGCTCCAAGTAATGCTTAAAATTGGCAAGTTGGGGAATATCACTATAAAACTTTTGCATTTTCTCTTTGCTGATAGTCATTAATTCGGGAGAAAAGAATGAGCTTGCGGCGGAAATTTCACCTGCAAGTTTCTGCATCTTTGTATGCATAATTTGGAAAGCAGAATTTGTCAGTTCAATATCTCTGCCGCAAGCGGCGTAAATATATATGCGATTGAACCTTGCTTCCACTTCGTCCGAAAGCATTAGAAAATCATACATAGCATTTGCGGATTTGCTGATTTTTCCTTTGAAAGCGGCAAGCGAAGGTAATTGACTTTTGACCAAGTCGTAATCTTTTTGCCAAGCGGCTTCGTTTGCGTAAATGTCAGTTAAGTCCCATTTATATTGAGGGTCAATCTCACTGCGGCTCGGAAGCTCTTTTTGTGCTGTTGTTTTCATAGTCATTAGAAATAATATAAATAGTGCTACAATTTTCAGATTTTGTTTCATATTAATTACTCAATCTTAATGCGAAAAAATAATGAATTACAAAGATAACAAAATTGATTGAAAAATATATGCTTTTACAAAATATGCCATTTGTATTTCGCAAAAGCAATACATAATTATTTCGCTATTTTTAGTATATTGTAGTTACTATTATTAAGTAATTTACGATTATTTATTTCTATAAAGGTTTATTATGCGTTCATTCAAAATTCAAATCACATTATTATTGATTATAACATTTCCGGCATTTGCTCAGTTTAGTTCTTCTAATTACGACATTCGCAAATCGGTTGTAAAAGTACTATCAACGGAACAGGGATATAATTACAGACAGCCCTGGCAGAAATTAGCAATAAGCAAGAGTTCGGGAAGCGGCTTTATTATTGCAGACAATATGATTATGACAAATGCACATGTCGTTGAAGACTCCAAATATCTACAAGTACAAAAATTTGGCGACCCCGAGCTATATACTGCCGAAGTGAGAATCATCGGACATGACTGCGACTTAGCGTTAATTACCGTTAAATCACCCGGGTTCTTTGATGATACCAAACCACTTGATATTGGCGAACTGCCCCATATTATGGACCAGGTAGTAGTCCTTGGCTATCCAATTGGTGGTGAAGAGCTAAATATTACTCAGGGTATAGTTTCACGTGTCGAACATATTACATATACCCATTCTTATTATTATTTTCTCGGTTGTCAGATAGATGCAAATATTAATCCGGGTAATAGTGGCGGTCCTGTTTTCAATAAAGAAGGTGATGTTGTAGGTGTAGCCTTCGAAGGTAATTCCGAAAGGAACCTCAGCTATATGATTCCACCGCCGATTATTCATCATTTCCTAAAAGATGTTGAAGACGGAAATTACGAAAGTTTTCCGGCATTGCTTCTTGCTTATGAATCAATGATTAATGAAGATGCACGCAGTTATTACAAAATGCCCGAAGATGTATCAGGCATACTTGTTTATGACATTATGCCCGAATCTCCATTCATTAATTCAATCAAGCAGGGTGATGTAATCACCGAAGTTGATGGAGTAACAATTGCCAATGACGGAACGGTAGAATTTCGCTCCGGTGAAAGAACCGTCTGGGGTTATTTGACAGATAACAAGTATGTAGGTGAAGATATAACGATTAAAATTTATCGCAACGGCGAACCGAAAACTATTACAACAACTTTGAAAAAAGTTTCCGATTTCAAACTTGTTCCCTATAATAAAACAGATAAAGAGCCTAAGTTTTTTGTAAGCGGCGGACTGGTGTTCCAACCGCTTTCAATTAATTATCTATACTTATTCTCCGGCTCGCCGACCAAATTTATTTACGAAGCCCGCTACGGTAAAATTAGGAAAGACCGCAAAGAAGTTGTAGTTATTAGCGATATTTTACCGGACGACCTGAACAAAGGGTATAGTGATATAATTAGTGATTTTGTTGTTGCCAAAGTAAACGGGAAAAAGATAACGGAACTGAAAGATGTTATTAATATTATTGAAAATACGAACGATGAATTTATTATTATTGAGGAAAAAAGTAGCGAGAAAATTATTTTCAATACTGCAAAATTGCGTGAGAAGAACAAACAAATTCTAAAAAAATACAATGTAACAAAAGACCGTTCCGATTGCTACAAGAAATAATACTAATAAATAGAAAATCAAGTAAATATGAATCGCTTACCTATAAACCATAGTGAATTTATTATATATACGGATTCTAACGGAGCCGTTAAGGTTGATGTATTTTTACGAAACGACACGCTTTGGTTGTCTCAAAAAGCAATGGCAGACCTTTTTGCTGTTGGCATACCTGCAATATCCAAACATATTAAGAACATATTTAAAACAGAAGAACTAATCGAAGAAGAGGTTGTTTCCATTTTGGAAAATACCACAAAGCACGGAGCAATAAAAGACAAAACTCAGAAAAAGAAAACAAAATATTATAATCTTGATGTTATTATCGCTGTTGGATATCGCATCAATAGTAAACAAGCAACCCAGTTTAGAATTTGGGCATCGAAGATATTAAAGGAGTATATTATTAAGGGCTATGTACTTAATGACGAATTATTAAAACAAGGTAGAAAGGTTTTCGACAAAGATTATTTTAATGAACTACTTGAAAGAGTTCGTTCGATAAGAGCAAGCGAGCGTCGAATTTATCAAAAGATTACCGATATTTTTGCTGAATGCAGCATTGATTATAATTCGGAATCCGAAATAACTAAGCAGTTTTATGCTTCCGTGCAAAATAAATTTCATTACGCAATAACAGGCGAAACAGCCGCTGAAATAATATATAAAAGAGCAAACAGGTATCGAAATAATATGGGGTTAACCTCCTAGAAGAATACACCAAAAGGTAGAATTTTAAAATCTGACACAATTATTGCTAAAAATTATCTTAATGAGCAAGAAATTAAAAAAATTAGAACGAACTCTGTCGGCATATTTTGACTATATAGAAAATCAACTTGAAATCAGAACAGAAACTAATCTCCCGTTTACAATGGTTGAACTATCTGAAAGTGTTGACAGATTTCTAAACTTTAACGATTTTAAAATTCTAACAAATAAAGGAAAGATTTCTCATAGTTCGGCGATTGTAAAAGCAGAAGAGGAGTATATGTTTTTTAATAAAACGCAGCAGATTGAATCAGACTTTGACAAATTTGTCAAAAAGCAAGTAACAAATGAAAGAGAATCCTAAATATCTGTATATCTTTTTTCATGTATTAAAGACCGTTCCGATTGCTTTCGTTAATAATATATTATTAACGGCAACTATGATTCTGTAACAAATCGACAACTTATGTGTATTTAATATTGTGAGACAGTCATAATCTTTATGATTAATAATTTATAAAACAGCAAAACGTCTTAATAAATGTAATATTAAATATTGAAAGAAAACTAAATAATGGACGGAAATTTTTCAAATAGAGTAAACGATGTAATACGATTGAGCAGAGATGAAGCGTTGCGACTCGGACACGATTATATAGGGACGGAGCATCTTCTTCTCGGAATTATTCGCGAGGGCGAAGGTATTGCAGTCAAAATATTAAAAAATCTCGGGCTTGATTTGTTCAAACTCAAAAAAGCGGTCGAGGATACTGTTCGTTCGTCAAGCAGTACAATTACTATTGGCAATATCCCATTGACAAAGCAGACGGAAAAAGTTCTAAAAATAACATATCTCGAAGCAAAGTTATATAAATCGGAAGTAATCGGCACGGAGCATTTGCTATTATCGCTTTTACGTGATGAGGAGAATATAGCCGCACAAATTTTGGGACAGTTCTCGGTGAATTATGATGCAGTCCGGCGAGAATTAGATAATATTATCTCCGGCAAACCGAGCGGTACGGATAGTAATCGACCGATAATTTCAAAATCATCTCATAAGGAAAAAATCAAAACTCCGGTTCTGGATAATTTCGGTAGAGATTTAACAATGATGGCTCTCGAAGGTAATCTAGACCCTGTAATTGGTAGGCATAAGGAAATTGAGCGTGTCTCACAAGTGCTGGCTCGGCGAAAAAAGAACAATCCTGTCCTAATCGGTGAACCCGGTGTGGGTAAGACTGCCATAGTAGAGGGATTGGCGTTGCGCATTGTCAGCCGAAAAGTGCCTCGCGTTCTTTTCGATAAGCGTATTGTAACGCTTGATTTGGCTTCATTGGTGGCGGGTACTAAATATCGCGGTCAGTTTGAGGAGCGTATGAAAGCGGTAATCAATGAACTGGAAAAAGCAAAAGATGTTATTCTATTCATTGACGAATTACATACAATTGTCGGAGCGGGTGGAGCATCGGGTTCGCTTGATGCCTCTAATATGTTCAAACCTGCACTTTCGCGTGGTGATATACAATGTATCGGTGCAACAACTCTTGATGAATATCGGCAGTTTATCGAAAAAGATGGAGCCTTAGACCGAAGATTCCAGAAAATACTTGTAGAACCGCCGACTGCTGAGGAAACAAAGATTATTCTTACGCATCTTAAAGACAGATATGAAGAACATCATAATGTTAGATTTTCAGATAAAGCGGTTGATACAACTGTTAGACTTTCGGAGCGATACATCACCGATAGGAATTTCCCGGACAAAGCGATTGATGTAATTGACGAGGCGGGCGCCCGCGTCCATCTTGCTAATCTTGATGTGCCGAAAGTAATCCTAGAACTTGAAGAGCAAATAGAAAATATCAGACTGCAAAAAAATCAAGTTGTCAAAAATCAAAATTTTGAAGAAGCGGCAAGGCTTCGCGATGAGGAAAAGAAATTGCAAAGCGACCTGGAACGCGAAAAAATTGATTGGGAAACCAAAGCAAGCGAGACATATTTTCCTGTTACCGAAGATGATATTGCAGACGTTGTTGCAATGATGACAGGGATTCCCGTTAATAAAATTGCAGAGAGTGAATCGACCAAACTTATGGCTTTGAGAAATAATCTTGAGAAACATGTCGTTGGGCAAACCGAGGCGGTAGAGAAACTTGCCAAAGCAATTCGCAGGGCAAGAGCCGGCTTGAAGGACCCGAAGCGTCCTATCGGCTCCTTTATGTTCTTGGGACCCACAGGTGTTGGCAAGACAGAACTTGCCAAAGCACTTGCAAAAGTAATGTTCGATAGTGAAGATGCCTTAATTCGTATTGATATGAGCGAATATATGGAAAAATTTACTGTTTCGCGTTTTGTCGGGGCGCCTCCGGGATATGTAGGCTACGAAGAAGGCGGGCAGCTTACTGAAAAAGTCCGCAGAAAGCCATACAGTATTGTCCTTTTGGACGAAATAGAAAAGGCACACCCCGACCTATTCAATGTATTATTACAGGTATTTGATGATGGCGTACTTACGGACGGCTTGGGCAGGAAAGTCGATTTCAAAAATACTATTATCATTATGACATCGAATGTTGGAACTAAGGATATTAAACCGGGCGGAAAAATCGGATTTGCCGAAGCCTCACCCAATGATGAAAACGAACAGATGAAATCAACAATTGAGGAATCCATTCGCAGGTTATTCAATCCCGAATTTATCAATCGAATTGACGATTTCATTGTATTTAATCAATTGGAAAAACAGCATATTTATAGTATTATTGATATTCAACTTGCCGAACTGCGGAAAAGGCTGAAAATTAACAGTATGTTCCTTGAACTTTCCGAGCAAGCAAAGGACTTTTTAGTTGAAAAAGGGTTTGATAAGAAATACGGAGCAAGACCTCTGCGCCGTGCTTTGCAGAAATATGTGGAAGATGAATTGGCAGATAGAATATTGAGAAATAATTTGCAAAGCGGATATAAAATTACCGGTGAGATGTCCGCAACGGGCGATAAACTTGATTTTGTTTTCACCGAAATTGAAGTAATTGACCAAAGTAATGTCTTACCCTCCGCCGACTTTTCAGCTCGCAAATCAATTAAAGATGACGACAAGATACAGAGTACGGAAGATTTGAGTGAAACAGACGAGCAAACTGAAGCAAGTAATTGAAATAAATAATTTGTGATTTTCTAAAGCGGGCGGCTAATATGGCTTGCCCGCTTTTTTTGTAATTGTAAATCAATAATGACACATTATAACACACAGTATTTTATATTATTTATTGAAATCCATTAAGTACAAATTGTTAAACTTTTTTTTGTATTTTTGTATAATAGTAAATAAATTAATATTTCAAATTTTTCTATTGTATGCCATTGAGGATAATACTATGAGCGAAGAATTGATACAAAAGGATTTGATAAAGAACCCAGCCAAAATTGGTAAATGGGATTTTTATAATATTGGAGCGACAACAATTAAGCAACTCAAAGAAAACGGAATTATCCGAAATGTTGATTACGGAAAAGAAGAAAAGAAAAAGGTTGATGCTTTAATTGTTAAAAATAAAAATATAATTGCCGTCATTGAATATAAAAAGCCTTCTGAATTTAACACTAAATCAAAAAAACAAAAGGCTATCAAACAAGAACTTAAAGTTGCACAGAAACTTAAAGCAAATATTCTTATTGCTACCGATAGCAAGGAAAGTGTTTGGTTCAATGTATTAACGGAAAACGAAATTAAAGATGAAAACGGAAAATCTTTAAAATATAATTTCGACTTTAATGATGAACGATTACCCGAATTAATTGAAAAAATAATGAACTCAATTAATGAAAAAAACGACCGGATAAAACCAAAGAACTTGGTGAATCCGACCGACCTTGCTAAACAAATTTGGCAAGATATATGGTCTGTTAGTGGGGCAACACCTGAAAATTGCCTTTATACTTTTGTGGAACTTTTTATTTTCAAATATTTAAGTGATTTAGGTGTTTTAAAGACTGTCAATAGTTTTGATTTTTTAATTGAAATGTATAATGAAAATTCTCCAAATGAAATTTTAGAATATTATGCTTCAAATATCAGAAAGAAAATTAAAGAACTATTTCCCAAAAATGATATTGACAATACAACTATAATTAACGGAACTATTTTTGTCAGCAAAGACCAAAAAGCAGTAGCAGGATATAGTACCGTTTTCAAAAAAGTTTTATTAAAATTTAAAGATTACGGGAAACTTGAACATATTGACTATGATTTTAAAAGTCAGTTGTTTGAAAGTTTTTTGAAAGAAAGTATCAGTAAAAAGAACTGGGGACAATTCTTTACGCCTTTAAAGGTGGTTCGTGCTATTGTTGAAATGACAAAAGACGACATAAAAGATGGTGCAAGTATATGTGACCCCGCTTGTGGTGTGGGAAAATTTTTGTTAGAACCGATTAAAACAAAACTTGAGCAATTTTATAAAATTGAAAAAAACAGTATTAAACCTAAAATAACTATTCACGGTTTTGATAAAGGTTTTGACAAAGACGAGCAAAAAACTATCATACTAGCAAAAGCTAATATGTTGATTTATTTTTCTGATTTAATAAAAGATAATCCTGGGCTAACCAAAGATTTTGCAAAACTTTTTAATGAAAGTTTTACCTTAAAAACAAATTCAATTCTTGGAACACTTGCCGACCCTGTTCAAGAAGAATACGACCTTATTTTAACTAATCCGCCTTATGTTACAAGTGGTAGCAGTAATTTGAAAGAAGAAATTAAGAAAGTTGCAGAACTTGAAAATTATTACAAAGTAAATGCAATGGGTGTTGAAGGCTTGTTTATGGAATGGATAGTTAGAGCCTTAAAATCAAATGGAAAAGCTTTTATTGTTGTTCCTGATGGTATTTTTAATCGACAAAATGACGCAAAATTGCGTAAATTCTTGTTGGACGAATGTTTTATTGATGCAATAATTTCACTTCCTGAAAAAACATTTTTCACCACACCAAAAAAAACATATATCCTTGCTTTATCTAAAAAAGCAGACAAAAAGGTAGAACAAACCAACCCTGTATTTACTTATCTCGTTAGTGAAATTGGTGAAACAAGAGATGTTTACCGTTTTGATATTGAACAAAATGATTTGCAAGAAGCAGTTACATTATTTACCTTTTTCAAAGGAAATAAATCATACTTTGATAAAATAAATACAGATAAAAGATGTAAAATCCAATCAATCTCTAAATTTCAACCAAATGAACACTGGTCAATTGACAGATGGTGGACAAAGGAAGAAAAAATTGAACTTGCGATTGAAGAAGAAGATAACATTATTACAACAGAAGAATTTAGTGAATTAATCAAAGATATATCTTCTACACTTGAAGAGTTTAGTGAAATAGCAAAAGAAGTTTCTGTAAAAAAAAAAGAAATAACCGAACTTAAAGAAATTCCGTTAAATGATAAATCATACTTTGAATTATCTATTGGCAAAAGAATTGTAAAAAAGGATATTGTTAAGTTTTCTGGCAATATTCCTATATACAGTGCAAATGTTTTTAAGCCCGTTGGATTTTCAAATAAAAGCAATATTTCAAATTTTGATAATAATTTTGTTTTGTGGGGTATTGACGGAGATTTTGAATTTAACGCAATTCCTAAAAACACGCCATTTATTTCAACTGACCATTGTGGTGTTATTAGAATTTTATCGGATAATATTCTTCCCAAATATTTAATGATACAATTAGAAAGTGTAAAACATATATATGATTTTGATAGGGGCTTGCGTGCTTCATTAAAAAATATGTCAAAAGTTAAAATATTCATTCCGGTAGATGAAAATGGAAATATTGACGTAGAAAAACAAAAAGAAGTAATAGACCGTTACAATGCCATTCAAGAAATAAAAAAACAAGTAAAAGAATACAGAGAAAAAATACAAGAAATTAAAGTTGAGATAAAAGAAAATTTCAATTATAAAGTTTTTCCTTTTATAAAAATTTTTTATTTCATTAGCGGCAATTCAAAAATTACTATAAAAATTATAGAAAAAAATAAAGGTAAATATCCTGTATATTCTTCTAATACAAAAAATAATGGAATTATGGGATATATCAATTCATATGACCACGATAAAGAATGTGTTCAAATAACAACCAATGGAGTATATGCCGGAACTGTTTTTTATCGATCAAAGCATCAGTTTAGTATAAACGGAGATGCAAGACTACTAATAAAAAGATACGATAATTTAGACTATTATTTTTTAACCAAAGAAGTTGAAAAAGTATTTGCAAAATATAAATTTAATTGGGAAAATAAGCCCACTGTTGGAAAAACGAAAAATATAGAAATACTAATCCCAATTAAGCCAAACGGCGAATTTGATTTGGAAGCACAGAAAGAAATTGCCAATAAATACAAGAAGATAGAAGAAATAAAACAAATAATTGATACGGAATTGAAAAAAATTGAAGAAATAAAAATAGATTATGAATAGAATTCTTACAATCCATAAAAGCGGGCGGCTAATATAGCTTGCCCGCTTTTTTTACTATTTGTATAAAATAATAATAGCAATTGAAAAAAAAATGATAACTTTGTAATTGTGTAAATTTACGGTTTCGCAATTTTAGTATTGGAACTTTGATATTTTTTTATTGATAATAATTTGATATGTCCGCAAAATCACTAATACAAAAATTTTGGTCGAATGAGAACAATGTTGTTTTTCTGATAAGTATCGTTGTAGGTATTATTGGCGGACTTGGTGCAATCCTTTTCAGATTTATGATACAAGGGAATCGAAGTCTTTTCTTCGACCGTCTTTTACCTTATGTCTCTTTCTATATTGGCGATTATAATCTCGGTGTAATCCTGATGCCTGCACTCGGCGGTTTAATCGTTGGTCCGATTATATATAAATTTGCCCGTGAGGCAAAAGGACACGGCATTCCGCAAGTGATTGAAGCAGTACACAACAAAGGCGGTATAATCCGCCCGATTGTTGCTTTTATTCTTATTATTGTATCATCAATAACGGTAGGCTCGGGCGGCAGTGCCGGACAGGAAGGACCGATTGCCCAAATAGGTGCGGTCTTTGGTTCTATTTTCGGAAGAATATTTTTCAAGATAAAAAAATATATACGCCTAATGGTTGCCTGCGGTGTTGCCGCCGGTATCAGTGCTACATTCAATGCACCCTTGGGCGGTGCTATCTTTGCAATGGAGGTCATTGCCACAAAGACAGGTTTTGTTTCCTCGGTTCCAATATTAATATCCGCAGTAGTCGGCGATGTTGTCATCGGATTTATTCTCGGTTTCGAGTCGCGGTTCAATTTGCCTGAATATGTGTATCAGTCAGCAGCGGAAATTCCTGTTTATATTGTAATGGGTATTGTATTCGGCATACTTGCATTTATCTGGGCAAAGACCTATGACAAAATAGAGAGTTTTTTCGAACGATTAAAATTCCCTGCAAAATACAAACCTGCAATCGGCGGTTTGCTTGTCGGAATTATCGGAATGTTCTTTTACGGACACGGAATAATGGGTGTCGGTTATGATGAAATAAATGCCGCCCTTGTTGGTCAAGTGTCTTTAAAAATGCTTATTATTCTCGGATTTCTCAAAATTATTGCTACATCATTTTCAATCGGTTCGGGTGGTAGTGGTGGTATTTTTGCACCGAGTTTATTCATTGGTGCTATGTTCGGAACGGCTTTCGGCTTGACAGCCAACAGTCTGTTCCCCGAAGTAATAACACAACCCTATGCTTTTACATTAATCGGAATGGGGGCGCTTTTTGCAGGTTCTTGTCGCGCACCTGTTACTACGCTGATAATGATACCCGAAATGACAAGTAATTTCTATCTTTTCGTACCTATGATGATTGTCTCTTCATTGAGCTACTTCGTATCGCTTGCATTTACCAAGCATTCGATGTATATGATGAAGCTCGCAAAGAAAGGGATAAAAATAAATGATAACGAAAATGTTCTGGAAGATATTAACGTTTCCGAAGTGATGACGGAAAAATTGGATTACATACACTCGGATTTAAAAGTTTCGGAAATACTAACTAAGTTACTTGAAAAAAGGCGTTCGGGTTTTCCTGTTGTCAATGAGAATATGCAATTCTATGGTTTTGTAAAAATATATGACATTCGGAAAATCGATAAAGAAAAAAGAAAGAATATGGAAGTACACGATATAGTTATTAAAGATTATCCATCTGTCAAGCCTGATGATACTGTTTTCACTGCACTTGATACTATGGTCAAAACCGGAGTTGGCAGAATCCCTGTATTAGTGGAAAAGAACGGCAAGAAATATATAGTCGGTATTATCAGTAAGACCGATGTGATTACTGCTTATGATAAACTGATGTAATTATTCCTCAATATCCAGAAAAGATATTCCTTCGTTCCTGATTTTAAGACAACAGGGGAATAGTGTGTACGGGCATTCCTTAGTACAGTAGTTGTGGTCTAATTTTCTAAACAAGCTCGGAATTAATTCATTCCTATTATCAAAAATCAAATCGGGTGGAAATTCATCAAGGAAACCTGTACTGCGAAGCACTTTTTCTACCGGTATGTGCAGACCCATAATAGCCATCATCATACCTTTTTCTTCCAATTCGGATTTTAATAATCTAAATTCTTCGATAGCCGTTATATCCACAAATGCAACGGATTCAAAATCAAGGATAAAGAATATCGTTGCGTCCGTTGCTTGTTTCTCTACTTTTTCGCGTATTGTTTGCACCGTATATTCTGCATTAACGAAAAATATGGAATTGTCCGAACGAATATGAAATATCTGCGGACAGCTGGGCTTATTCAGTTCGTCTCCGTTGATTTCAATTTTATAATCTAAGGCTCGAGTTACACGTATGATACGCGGGTGCATTGATTTCCAAATAAAGAAAATAAGCGAAATACTAACACTAATCAATAAAGCATAATCAAGTTGAATCAATAGAGATAGAATGAAAACACTTATTGCGACTATACCGTCATCGCGATTTTTCTTGTATAGTTTAAAGACCTGACGGGGGTGGAACAGAAAGAAAACAGCACTAATCACCATAGCAGACAATGCGGCATTCGGCAGATAGTATAATAAATTCGTAAAAAACAATAAAGCGATTATAACACCTACAGTTGCAATAACACTGGACAAAGCGGTCTTTGCACCGGTTTTATAATTTATTGCTGTTCTTGCAAACGAACCACTAACAGGCATTGTGCCAAAAAACGAACCGACAACATTTGCCAATCCCTGTCCGATAAATTCACGATTCCAATCAACTTTTTGTTTGGTCTCCAAAGACACTGTTTTACCAATTGAATAAGTCTCAACATTGCTTATTAATACCATTACTAACGCAGGTCCAATTAGTGAAGTAACAATGTGCATATCAAATAAAGGAAGTGCAAAAGAAGGCAATCCTGCTCCTATTGTGCCTACAATGGGAATGCCCGCTAAATCCAAGCGGAAAATACCTGTGAATACTGTTGCTATTACAAGTGCTATTAGACCAGACGGAATAGTTGAAATTTTTCTTACTAAAATAATAATTGCAAGAGATGATATTCCAAGTATCAATGTAGGTAAATGAGCATTGGGTAATGCCAGAATGGTCTTATATATTGTTGGAACAAAAAACTGCGAATGCTCAATATGAACGCCTAATAGTGAAGGTAATTGCGTGGACATTATTATTAGAGCCGATGCAGATGTAAATCCTTTTATTATTGATAAAGAAGTAAATGAAACAATAAAACTTAATCTAAAAAATCCTATAATCAAATTAATGACACCAATAATAAGCGTCAGTAAAATAGCCATCTCAAAATAATCCTGACTACCGGGGGTTGCTACTTGCGATAGTGTTGTAAAAACCAATAAACTCAAAATTGCAAACGGACCGGTTGAAAGCTGTCTCAAATTGCCCCATAATGCGGCAATTGCGGGGGTTATTGCCGCCGTATATAGACCTATAACAGGTGGTAAGCCGGCTAATATTGCATAAGCCATTGATTGCGGTATTAGTACAAGTGCCACTGTGATACCTGCAACTAAATCACTCTTAAAGAAAGAGAAACGATAATCTTTGAGCCATAGCAAGAACGGGAAAATCCTTAGCAAGAGCTTGTTATTACTGAACTCGGGCATAAATATTAATAAATCTAATACTGTTTTTTACAAATACATCTCACATCAATTGTTCTATACAATTAATAATACTAAAAAAGTCATTATAATTAATAATTATTATTTTTGATTTTCAGCCGCGATGGCGCGAATATCATTACTATAATTACTTAATCTAATAAAGCTGTCGTTCAATTCCTCAATTTCCGAGAGTAAGCTCAAATATAGTACACTCAATCGTGTTCTCGTCTTAATATTCTTTATTCTCTTCAATTCGTTCTTGTTTGCTTTTCTGATTTTCTTGTTCAGTTCGTTTCCTTTGTTCTTAATTTTATCAAAATGCTCGAACTTTTGTGAAACAAAACAGGAAGTCAAATCTTGGGAAATGGAATCGAAATCACTAATAATATCGCGAAGCTCTTCTACCTGTATTTTCACCAACTCATGGTGATTGTTGTCCACGTAAGAATAGCACTGTTGCGTTATATTGCGTGTTTTGTCATTGGCATTATATAGGAAAGAAATAACACGTGAAACAGTCTGACTGCGTTCCTCGTATTCATCATCATCTGATTGTGCCAATTGGATTACTTTTTGAATAATTTTATTTAATTGCCTATCCACTTTCTTTGCTGATTTCCGAGCCGATTTCAAACCTTTTAGATCGGAAGCAAATAGCGACTCCGTAGCATTGATTAATGTTTGGTCAACAAGCATAAGGAATTTGGAAGTACGCTTGTTAATATTTGCAAGGACGTCTCCCCCCTTTTCATCAGCTTCGTCTTCGTTTTCTATATTTTGGTGTTCCGCCTCACTTTTTTTATGAATCAACTTTGTCCTAATTAATACAAAAGCCAATAAAATAAGAAGTCCAATAATACCTATCAATTTTGTATAGAAAATAATTAATGCAATAATGAAGGCAAGAGTTGCCGCAGAAAATGCAGTAAAGAACCAACCGCCAATCACCGTAATAACACCCGATACACGATACACGGCACTCTCGCGACCCCATGCTTTATCAGGCAAAGCGCAAGCCATAGCCACGATAAATGTAACATAGGTAGTCGATAGCGGCAGATGCCAATAAGTAGCAATTGATATTAAAGCGGCGGCGACCATTAGAATTACTGCGGCACGGAGCAAATCAAATGCAGGTGCCTCACCGTCTTTGTCAAGTTCGGGTTCATATTTAGTTTCGTCAAATCGCGCGGCTATTTTTTCTCTTATTGTTCTCGGTATCAATTTATTCACAGAATTGAATACGTTAATAAACATTCTGACAATAGAACGTGCCAGCAAGTTGGATTCAAACCGTTCGTGTCCCTCTTCCTGACGGCTCAGACCGATTGTAGTTTTTGTTACGCTTCTTGCTTTCTTCGAGAAAACGAGAGCGGAAACCATAATAGCTCCGGCAAAAAGAAGCAACCAAGTATTGGCTTCCACTTTGCCCGTCATCATAGTCATAGGTGTTGTAAATGCTTTATCACCCAAGCCCTGCACTGCTTGATAAGCATTTAAACCCGCAAGTGGAGCGCCGATAAAATTGACTAAATCATTAGCCGCAAATGCAAGAGCAAGAGCAAATGTTCCGATTAATACTATAATACGCAGTACATTGATTTTGGTAAACCACATAATCAATTGCAGAATAACCGTCCACCCGACAAAAGTATATAATGAAATCAAAGCCAAATTATCTTTAATCCAAGCAGACATATCGGCAGTCATAAATGTTGCACCCTTAGTGCCTTTCAGCAGGATAAAGAGAGATAAACTCATCAATGCCACCCCTGCCCAAATAGAACCGAACTGCCTAAATCTTTTCTTATAGCTAAATGTAAATAAAAGTCGAGTAATAAATTGTACGAACGTTCCGACAACAAAAGCCATCACAATCGAAAGCAATATTGCCCCGACAATTTTCACAAGATTGGGTGTGTTCAAATAAACAAAAATCTGGTCAAATCCTGCTCCAATGTCTATTATTTTCAGCATTGAAATTGCAAGAGCCGAGCCGAAAAGTCCGAACACTATTGATACGGTAGTTGATGTCGGCATACCGAAAGTATTGAACATATCAAGTAATAGTATTTCAGAGAACATAGTAGCAAGAAATATAAACATCAGTTCCTGAAAATAGAAATATTGCGGATTGAAAATCCCTTTCCGAGCAACTTCCATCATACCGCTGGAAAATGTAACACCTGCTAAAACGCCCAATGCGGCAAATATTAAAATTACTTTTAGCGACGCGGCTTTCGAGCCGATTGCAGAGTTGAGAAAATTAACGGCATCATTTGCTACGCCAACCGTTAAATCTACTATCGCCAATGCTAGCAATATTACGACAATGAACAGATAAAATTCCACTATGCAGACTTTATTTTTGTTTAACAAGATTTATTTATATGTATAAGCAAAAATAATATTTATACTTAAATAAAAAAAACTTTGCAAGCCTAATATTCTTTTTTTATTTATCTTGTTTTTCACTAAATTATATTTTTATTAATATCTGTTCACTCAATTATGGACGACCTGACACTCACAACTAAATACGAAGTAAGCTCGGCAGAAACCGATATGTTTGGTCGTATGCGTTTAAGTGCTTTTACTAATTTATTAATTCAATCAGCGATAAAATCAGCCGATAGTCTTGGCTTTGGCTGGAAAGGTATGAACGAACAACAACTTTTCTGGGTACTAAGTCGCATAACTGTACAAATATCCAAGATGCCAAAATGGTATGACAAAATTTCAATAGAGACTTGGCCCAAAGATATTCATAAAATTTTATACCTCAGGGATTATTTTGTTCGTGATGCCGATGATAACATCATTGCAAAAGCAACGTCTGCTTGGCTTGCTCTTGATTATAAGACGCATCGTCCCAAACACGTGAGCAGTGAATATATAGGACAATTTACATTACTGAAAGATAAACACGCTATTGTAACACTGCCGGAAAAACTTCCTGAAACGGAAGGCGAAATCGTTAATGAAATTAATACTGATTATTTTGATATTGATATGAACAAACACGTTACATCTACACGATATATTGATTGGATGACAAATACATTCTCGCCTGAATTCCACGAAACGAATTCCGTCCGCTCGCTATCTATGAATTATATGAAAGAAACTTCACTCGGTTCAACGATTTCCCTTGCAAAGGAACAATCTGAGAAAAATCAATATCATTTTGAAGGGAAGAATATACAAGCTAATTCCATAGCATTTCGGGGCAAATTGGTGTATTAATATGAGATATTTACTTATTATTATAGCATTTTTCACTTATTTGCTAAATGCAGATGAAATTCCACAGGAGCGCCTTGTTGATTGGAGTAAAGCCGGAACAGATAATATGCCCGAATTTTCTCACATTATCAGAGTATCATCTCTGGGATTGGACAATAGCGGTAAGACGGATAATGCTACTATTCTGAATAATGCAATAGATACTGCCGAAAAACCTGTTCTTTTTCTTTTTGAGCCGGGTATATATATTTTCGGAAAAGCAATAAAAATGAAAAGCAATGTCTGCCTAAGCGGATATTCTTCGGAAAGTACTTTTTTCAAATTCAATAAGCAGGAAAATGCCTTTCATGGAATAGCTGCAACCGGTACTGCGGAAGCGCAGTTCTATGATGTTGAGGGCGGACTGACTCGCGGTAGCAATTATTTATTGACTAAGTCTGCCGCTCTATTTAATGCCAAAGATTATATTGAACTTCGAGAGAATAACGGTAAATGGGACAGCAAACCTATATCTTGGGCGAAACACTCGGTCGGGCAAATCCTAAAAATCCACCGAATAAGCGAGGATACTATTTTTATTGATGAAAAATTGCGAATAGATTACTCCGCCGATTTAAATCCGCAAATCCGCCTGCTAAAACCAATTGAAAACTGTATAATTCAATATATTAATCTCGAACGCATTGCTCTTCCTGATAAAGGTGTCGGCTACAATATATTATTTTCTTATGCAGTAAATTGTAGTGTAAGCGGTGTAGAGAGTAATAAAAGTATTGGTAGTCATATAATGATTACACTTTCCAAGAATATCGCAGTTAGAGGTTCATATTTTCATCACGCATTTGTTTTTGATGGGAGCGGAACAAAAGGATATGGAGTAACACTAAATAATCACGCATCGGACTGCCTGCTCGAGAATAATATTTTCAAATATCTGCGACATGCTATGATGGTGAAACATGGTGCAAACGGCAATGTATTTGCTTGTAATTATTCGCTGGAACCACATCGCTCCGAACCAATTGCAAATTTTTCCGGTGATATTTCCCTACACGGGCATTATGCTTATGCAAATCTTTTCGAAAGCAATATTGTTCAAAATATTATTACAGACCAATACTGGGGACCCAGCGGACCGTTAAATACTTTTTTTCGTAATCGTGCCGAACTTTACGGAATAATCAGTACTTCGGATAAAAGCAATAGTATGAATTATATTGGCAACGAAACAACTAATTCGTCATTACTGATGGGACAGTTTCAAATAAAAGGAAAGAATCATTATTTATATGGTAATAATATTTTGGGTAAAATACTTCCTTCCGGCAGTAAGCAACCGAAGCAAGCCTCAATATTTTATTCGGGGAAACCCGATTATTGGGACATCTCTTCCCCGTTTCCTGCAATAGGACTCCCCGATAATTTGGCACAGAACAACATTCCTGCAAAATATCGCTACGAACGCAGGAAAAAGAAAACAGTCGGCGAATACTTTCCCGTATCAGTTGCTGACGGCAGTGATGAACAGATTTACATCACACCCAACCCCGCGACCGACTACATAGATATTGCTGTGGCAGGCAACCGCACCCTGAAGGATGCGATTAGGGTGTATGATGTGCTGGGCAATACTGTTTTGTCCTCCCCCGCCTGCTCCGCAGGCACCCCCTCCAAAGGAGGACATATTCGGCTTGATGTTTCTGGCTTGGCGCCGGGTGTGTATTTTGTCCGTGTGGGCGGAAAGATGTATAAATTTGTGAAGATGTAAGTAAATAGCCAACCTCTCTGTCGCTTCGCGACATCTCTCCTTATCAAGGAGAGAAAAAATGTTCGTCATTCTGAGCCAAAGGTAGCGGCTGGGTGGTAAGTTTCAAACAGCCGTCTCTATCAAGACTATTTACATCGCTATATTAAAGCCTCCCCTTTGGGGTGGTTTGGTGGGGCTTGGTTGGAACGAGAACACACAAAACAGCCGCACCTCACTCCGGCACTCTTCCAATGGACAATGGGAGAGGGAGAAACAGCCAAACACCTTAACCGCACCCTAAAGGATGCGGTTAAGGTGTTTGATGTGCTTGGGAATATTGTTTTATCCTCCCCCGCCTGCTCCGTAGGCACCCCCTCCGAAGGGGGACATATTCGGCTTGATGTATCGGGTTTGGCGGCGGGTGTGTAATATGTCCGTGTCGGTCGTAGGATATATGAGTTTGTGAAGATGTAAAGAAAGGTGAGAAAATGAAGAGTTTTATTATTTTATTGGCTGGGATTCAACGGCAATATAGGTTTTCACGGATTAAGTTCAACGGGTTACTACTCCAATCTTGGACGCCGTCCCTCATCGCACGGTTGCGTCAGAATTGCACGCAATGCGGGGAAGTCGCTCTATCGTAAGGTGCATCGCGGCACGCCCGTTGTCGTTTACAAAGATAAACCCGCCATTTGTGTAGCATTTTCCGATTACTCCGACTTCGATCCCGAATATGATTTTTTTCTATCGGCGGACTCACGACTTAACAACTCCATTATGAAAACACGATTGCATTATCTGTATAAAGGTTTAGCATTGACATATAATAACGGTAGGGTAT
>Ga0256846_1000160_pt1 | contig 29672 bp, 23 predicted proteins | sample TevniametaG_FD_189098 | JGI IMG/M metagenome (GOLD analysis project Ga0256846, IMG submission 189098) | Tube worm associated microbial communities from hydrothermal vent at the East Pacific Rise, Pacific Ocean - Tevnia | ecosystem: Host-associated > Annelida > Integument > Unclassified ...
TAAGGCGTTTATAGAAAATATCATTGATTCTGTTAAAAATAAAAATACCACACACCACACCGGACAACAGGGGCAGGACAGAGTAGCCAAATAAGATTAAAACCTGTCTGGTTATTAATTGATTGAAAATATAAAAGACAAGGACACTGAGGCCTGAAACAATAAAAAAGGAGACCATTGTGGCTTTGATCTGCTCCTTGCCCCAGGGCTGCAGGGATGTATATATGACCACGGGAGGCCCTGTAGCTCCAATACTGCCCCCAAGAACACCTGCAATGCTTCCTGCAAGGCATGCCCATTTTTTGCCGGGACCTCTGGCAGGGGCAGTGTAGAACATGGAAAAAAAAGAGATAAAAATAATTACAAAGGCAATAAGGAGTTCAAGATATCTTGAATCCATATATTTTAATATATAAACTCCCAGGGGTATACCCGGAAGTGAAAATATGAATAATAGAGTCCATTTTTTATGATCAATATGCTTAATAAGCCTTGAGATCAATGTAAAGTTAATAACAAGTCCAAGCATGAGTATAAGCGGTATGGCAGTCTTGATATCAATAAAGAGGCCCATTAAAGGCAAAGTAATCAATACCACGCCAAAGCCGGTCACGCCATGGATTAATCCTCCAAGAAAAGAGATGCAGCAGAGGAAAAATATAATATCCATATTCACTAAACCCAGTCCCTGGATTTCTCAACAGCTTTTTCCCATCGTTTAAAAAGTTTTTCAGAATATTCAGGGGCCATATCTGGTTTAAATGTTTTTCCTTCCCATACTTTTTTAATATCATTTATATCTTTATAAAGGCCTGTACCCAGGCCTGCAAGGTAGGCTGCACCAAGGGCAGTTGTCTCAAAAACTCTTGACCTGTCAACATCAGCCTGTAAAATATCAGCCTGAAACTGCATCAGAAAATTGTTCTGTACAGCACCGCCGTCTACCCTGAGCCTTTTAAGGGGCATTCTTGCATCTGTAAGCATTGCATTTACAATATCATTAATCTGATATGCAACTGCTTCAAGGGCGGCCCGGACAATGTGGTATCTGTTTGTGCCCCTTGTAAGACCTACAATGGTACCCCTGGCATACATGTCCCAGTGGGGAGCTCCAAGGCCTGCAAAGGCAGGCACAAAAAAGACATCTCCGGTATCTTTCACCTTTGCTGCAAACTCCTCTGACTGGGCAGCATTTTTAATAATGCACATCTCATCCCTGAGCCATTGAATAACAGCACCTGCAATAAAGGCGCTTCCTTCCAGGGCATAAGTGATTTTATCATCAATACCCCAGGCAATGGTTGTCAGAAGTTTAGTCCGGGATTTTACAATTTTTTCCCCGGTGTTCATGAGCATAAATGCTCCTGTGCCATAGGTGCATTTAGCCATGCCCGGAGTAAAACAGTTCTGGCCGAAAAGGGCTGCCTGCTGATCTCCTGCAACGCCTGCAATGGGAATTTGAGCACCAAAAAGTTCTTTTATACTTTTGCCGAAATCCCCACTGGAAGGTTTGACCCGGGGCAGCATGGAATCAGGGATATGAAAAAAATCCAGGATATCTTCATCCCAATCAAGGTCATGGATATTATAGAGCATGGTTCTCGAAGCATTGGAGTAATCAGTTGCATGGACTTTCCCACCTGTCAGTTTATAAATCAACCATGTATCAATGGTTCCAAAAAGAAGATTACCTGCCTTGGCTTTTTCCATTGTTCCGGGCACATGCTTTAATATCCATCTTACCTTTGTACCTGAAAAATATGCATCCAGTACAAGACCTGTCTTTTTCTGGATTTTTTTATCCCAGCCCTGTTGTGAAAAGCGTTTGCACGTATCTGCCGTACGCCTGCACTGCCATACTATGGCATTGTAAACAGGCTTTGAAGTTTTTTTATCCCATACAATTGTTGTCTCTCTTTGATTGGTAATGCCAATGCCTGCAATGTCTGCAGGAGAAATATCTGCTTGTGCAATGGCTTTTTCAGCAACATTGAGCTGTGTTTCCCAGATCTCTTCAGGATCATGCTCCACCCAGCCTGGTCTGGGATAGATCTGTTTGAATTCCCTGCTGCACTGGCTTATGTTTTGACCGTTTTTATTGAAAACAATAGCCCGTGAACTCGTTGTCCCCTGGTCCAGCGATAATATATATTTACTCATAATATCCCCGTGGTTGATTTACAATTATTTATTAAAGAAAAGCAGATATATTTAAATCTACAGATGGTTTTCAAGCCAGTTCATTATATCGGCATAAACCGAATCACGATTAATTTCATTGAGCATTTCGTGGCGGCCCTTTTCATAAAATTTGATATTTAAATCCTGTATGCCGGCTTTTACATAACTTTCATAGACTTTTTCAACTCCTTTTTTAAAATCGCCCACAGGGTCATCGCTGCCGGAAAAGAGGTACACTGGCAGATTTTCAGGAATCAGGGCCAGGTTTGAAGCTTTATTGATCTTTTTAATGCCCATTAATAAATCATTGAAAAAACCTGCCGTAAAGACAGTGCCGCAGAATGGGTCATTAATATACTTATCCACCTCTTTATTATCCCTGCTCAACCAGTCAAACTTTGTACGATTGGGTTTAAAGGCTTTATTAAAGCTTCCAAAGGAGAGCTTGTCAAGCAGGGGACTTCTGGCTCTTTTACCCCGCAGTATACATTCTGCTTTTGCAATGATAATGCCTATATCGCCCAGAAGTCCAGGGCTGCCTGCCGTGGCAGACAGAATAACTCCATTTATATCAGTATCCCTGGCATGGGAGAACATATAATCCCGGCAGAGAAAAGAACCCATTGAATGGCCCAGTAAAAATACTGGTATGCCCGGGTGTCTCTTTTTTATTATATTGGTAAGCAGGCCCATGTCATTTACCACCAGATCCCATCCGTTATTGCTGGCAAAATATCCCAGATTGTCAACTGTTCCTGCTGTTCTTCCATGTCCTCTGTGGTCGTTTGCATACACTCCGAAATTGTTTTTTGTAAGTGTGTCTGCAAAATTATCATATCTTGCAGAATGTTCAGCCATGCCGTGGGCAATCTGAACAACAGCTTTGATGTCTGCCTGGCCGGATTCTGCTGATGCGCCATTGGGCAGCCATTTACGGGTAAAAATTTTTACCTTGTCAGAACCTTCAATAAAAAAAGTATCTTTAATCATAATTTTCCTTAAATCTGCATTGATCTTAAATTGAGCAACAGCGTACGAACCCTTGATAATAAGTCATATTCAAGCTACAACAACTAGTGGATAAAATAACTATAGGATGGTATGGAACTTTTTGTCAAGAAAAGTTTAATGGAAAGCTGTTATATGGATTTATGTTCAACAAGTATTAAGGTGGGCGGAAAAATTGCGGCCAACAGGCTGTTTCTGGCACCCATGGCAGGCCTTGGCCACATTGCTTTAAGGGAGCTTATTCTGGAATTTGGCGGCGCAGGACTGTTGTTTACAGGCATGTGTAATGCCAGGGCTGTGCCCACGGAAAACCCCATGACATCCCATGTTTTTAAGTTCAGACAGGAAGAGCTTTCAAACCTTGTATGCCAGATATTTGGCTCTGACTCCGGTGATATGGCAAAAGCTGCAAAGAGAATAGAACAGGAAGGTTTTTTTGGCGTGGACCTCAATTTTGGCTGTTCAGTTGCAGCAATATGTAAAAAGGGGTGCGGTGCTGCCCTTTTAAAAACACCTGATACAGCAGCAGGAATAGTTGACAGGGTAAGAAAAAGTGTATCAATTCCTGTCTTTGTTAAATTCCGGATAGGCTGGGAGGAGAACCAGGTTAAGGTTGCAGAAACAGCAAGGAAATTTGAAAATGCCGGGGCCGACCTTCTGGTGTTTCATCCGCGCATTGCACCTGACAGGCGAACCCGGCCGCCAAGAATGGAATATATCAGAATTGTAAAAAGGGCTGTGGATATCCCTGTATTTGGTAATGGCAATATCCTGACCCGTTCAGACATGGATAATATGGCCGGAGAAACTTCATGTGACGGTGTCTCCATAGGCAGGCTTGCCATTGCCCGCCCATGGGTATTTGCTTTGTGGTCAGGCAGGCTTAAAAAATATGATAATATATACCATCACACTGCCGTGAGAATGGCTGAACTGGTTTTAAAATATTTTGGTGAGCACATGGGGGTTAAATTTTTTAAAAAATGGGTGCCCTATTTTGCTGCGAATTTTAAGTTCTGCCACGCAATAAATAAGAAACTGCTCCACAATGCCACCATGGATGAAATCCGGGAGTGCATTGAAGAAATTTTTCAAAACCCTCCTGAAGTTTCCAGACAACCCAACCGGAATTTTTTTTTATAGACAGGTTGTTTTAAGTCTGATTTTTATAATAACTCCCTGGTTTTTTGTTAAAACATTGACTTTTTCTCAACAAATCGATACTCAAGTAATAATACTTGAAATATTTCCACTGTAAATTAAGTCTGGTGGAAGCAATACAAAATATTTGTCGAGGTATGTGATGGATGAGAGAAGATTTAACGTTGTTTTTAAAGGTGAAATCCATGAGCAGGCTACTTTGAGCCTGGTTATGGAAAGGCTTGCTTTGATGTTTAAAGTGGATGTCGAAAAAATCAAAATAATGTTTTCCAAGAAAAGAACAATAGTTAAAAAGAACGCACCCTATGATATCTGTCAGAAAGTGGAACAGGGTTTCTTAAATTGTGGAGCCTACGTCGATATAGAGGAAATTTTACCGGAAGGTTATATACCTGCACCTGTGGAGCCTGTGCCGCCTCCGGGATATACCCCGGCCCCGGACCAGGGGACAGATTACCCCCAGGGTCAGGAATCCGGGTATGCTCCGGAGCAGGGCCATATCCCCGGGCCAGAAGAAGAGCTGAAGCCAGGGCAGGAGTTTACAGATGAACCAGGATATGAACTGCCGCCTGAGCAGGATGTAATGGCACCGGGACCTCCCCCTGAATATACGATGCCTCCTGCACCTGAACCTGGCAACAGTGTACCGGATGTGTCACCGGAAGCTGTTTTACAGCAGCCGTTATCCATGGAAGAGGAACCGGGCAGTGCACCGGATGGTACGCCAGATAATAAACAGGTCAGAACTGAACCCAATTCAGAAAAGGCCTCTTTACCTGAAAGTGACAAACATGAAACTGGTAAGGATAAAACTGAAAATGATGAAACTGAAATCATGTCAGTACCAATACCGGACCCGGAGCCTGATTTTGAGATAGTTGAGAAGAGTTTAGATAATGAGTTGGACGGGGAATTTGAAATTAAAGGACTTGAGCCTGAAATTGAGCCCGAAGTTGTGTTCGGGTCTGAGTCTGACTCTGAATATGAGTTTGACAGCATGGGTGGTGCACTTGATGGACTTGAACTGGAAAATGATAATTTCACAGGGAACAAGAGATCATCAAACCCCTATGCACCACCCCTTGCAGTTCTTGAAGAAGATGACCTGACCGAAAAGAGCAACTTTGTCTCCCCCCAGCGGCTTCCCATTAAAAACGGGTTTTACTGGTTGACAAGTGCATTTAAGCTTTTTAAAAGAAATCCGTTTACATGGATTATTTCAGTATTTATATTTATATTTATCAATACAATTACAAATGTTATTCCTGTTATCGGTGCAGCAGTCACCAGTTTATTCAGCCCTGCTTTCATGGCAGGCTTTATGATCGGAGCAAAGGATCAGCATGAGGGCAAAAGATTCAGAATAGGCCATCTATTCGCAGGCTTTTCAAGTAATTTCAGTCAGTTGTTTCTATTTGGCCTGTTATATTTTATTGTGTCAATGGCAATCTTTGGGGTGATGATAATCTCTTTTTTATTTATTATGGTTATCTCCGGGGCAGGTTTATCAGATCTGAATATCTCTGCAAATATGGCAGCTTTTGTCAATATGTCTCCCATGATCATGGTGCTCGTTATACTGGTTATCATGCTTATAACCATCCCCCTTACCATGACCTATTATTTCGGACCTGCATTGATAGCAATTAATATGGCATCGGTTTTTAATGCAGTAAAGATGAGTTTCAGGGCATGTCTTATTAACATGCTCCCTTTTTTACTATACAGTGTTGCATGTCTGGGAGTGCTCACTGCATCAATTCTAATTATAGGCGGAATCAGTGCATTGGTTGCCATGGTTTCCAAAATAGCAGGTGTAATCGTTGGGGGTATCTGCATGCTCTTGGTGGTGTTTGCAGTTACTCCGGTCTTTTTTGCATCAATCTATGTAGCCTATAAAGATATCTTTTATATTAAATAGCATATCTTTATGGAAAAACTTGACACTGCATTGAACTATGAAACTCCTGAAGGGATAGTCCTTAAGCTGAAAGTGGCCGGACCTCTGGCACGTTCCTATGCATGGCTCACGGATTTTTTAATACGCATTGGTGTCATGATGATTCTTGCTTCCACACTGGGATATTTTGGCAGATCCGGCATGGGAATATTTCTGGTTTTAAGTTTTTTAATGGAGTGGTTTTATCCTGTTATTTTTGAGGTGTATTTTTCCGGGGCAACTCCAGGCAAAAAACTTGTTGGGCTCTGTGTAATACATGATAATGGGACACCTGTCTATTTTGCTTCGTCGATTTTGAGGAATTTTTTACGGGGGGCTGATTTTTTCCCCTTTTTTTATTGTACAGGGTTGATATCAATGCTGTTGAACAAAGAGTTTAAACGGCTTGGAGACATGGCAGCAGGAACACTTGTTGTTTATAAAGAGACCCGGAAAAAACTTATAAAAATAAAAGAGTGCAAGGCCAAACCACCTCCGTCCGGCCTGTACATCCATGAACAGCAGACCATACTGGACTTTGCAGAACGCCACAGGGTGCTTTCAAAGGAGCGCTGTATTGAACTTGCCGGGATTTTATACGGATTGACAGGGAAACAGGGTGCCATGGCTGTTGATGAAATATATTCCTATGCCAGTTGGCTTGCCAGGGGAAAATAAAATGCACCAGGAGCTTTTTGAGAAGGAAAACAGAAAATTGTGGGATGAGTTTTCCATACTAACAAAAAAGTTTGAAAAGGTTTCAATAAAAAAAACAGGGTTCAGGCAAGGTTTGAGATTTCTCTTTTTATACAGGCAGATATGCAATCAATATGCCCTTGCACTGAGCAGAGAGTATAGTCCGGCTCTTGTAGATTATCTGCACTCCCTGGCCCTTAATGGCCATAAATATATTTATAAATATCACAGTTCCATGTTTTTTTGTGCCATTGAATTTATATCTGCGGGATTTCCGGAAACCTTAAGAAAGAATTCTATATACTTTGTAATTTCCCTTACCCTGTTTCTTCTGCCTGCATTATTAACCGGTTATTCCTGTTTTCAAAGGCATGAACTGATCTACTCCATCTTAAATGACGGCAAGGTCGCTGAGATAGAATATATGTATGATCCTTCAAACAGGAAAGCCGGCAGAATGGAATCAAGGAGTTCTGATACCAATATTGTAATGTTTGGATTTTATATTAAAAACAATATCAGTATTGGGCTTAGAACATTTGCCACAGGTATATTTGCAGGCATTGGTACATTCTTGTTTCTATTATATAATGGGGTATTACTGGGAGGAGTTGCAGGGTATATAACAGGGCTTGGTTTGATTGATATATTCTGGCCCTTTGTAAGCGGGCATGGAGCCTTTGAACTCACTGCCATTGTCATCAGTGGAGCTTCAGGCTTTATACTGGCCCATGCAGTCATTGCACCGGGAAGGAGAAAAAGGGTTCAAGCGTTGAAACATGCGGCTGTTGATGCTTTAAAGCTTATAATAGGCGCTGGTATAATGTTTTTAATTGCAGCTTTTATTGAGGCTTTCTGGTCATCGGGCAGTGCATCCCCGGGGGTAAAATACATTGTTGCAGCTGTTTTGTGGTCTGCAGTGATCCTGTATTTTTCCCTGGCAGGTTCCGGAAGGAATCAAGATAATATGAAAGGGGCAGATATTGGATCCTGAGAACATCAGCGTGGAAATCAGGCCCCGGTCTCCCCTTGAAGCAATCGATCTGGGATTTGCCATGGCACGCCAATGGTTTTTCCCACTGTGGATATTATGGATTACCGGCGCAGGTTCAGTTTTTATCTTGAGTTATATTTTCTTTTCCATACATTTGCCAGCCATAATATTCCCATTGATCTGGTGGTTGAAGCCGGTCTATGAAAAACCACTTGTGTATTGGTTGTCAAGGGCATTATTCCATGAGCAGCCAGGATATAAATGGATAGTTAAACAATATTTCAAAATCATCAGACCAAAACTGTTTGCAGATCTCACATATTTGCGGTTTCGCACAAACCGTTCATTTTTCATGCCCGTTACAATACTTGAGAACCTCAGGGCAGAGGAATACTCAAACCGGATAAAGATCCTGGGGCATAACCAGGGGGCAGGAAAGGGTCTGACATTTATCTCTTTTGTCTTTGAAACGGTTATAGCCTTTTCCATGGCGGCCATGGTAACTTTTATCCTGCCTGATGATCTGCGCATGACAAGCTTCAGGGCCTTTATCGCCGGTAACGGGAATATTGAAGCTTTTGTACTTAATTTGACCAATTTTGCTGCAATGTCAATTATGGCACCTTTTTATGTTGCAGCTGGCTTTTCACTATATATTAACCGACGAACAAAACTTGAAGCCTGGGATATTGAGATAAGTTTTAAACGCCTGATGGCACGGAAGGCAAAAGAGAAGAAGAGGTTTACGGGGAAAGTTAAAAAAAGAGCAAAAAAAACAGTATCCATTGTTCTTGGCTTACTGGTTTTTCTTTCAGGCTCTTTTATGCCTTTTTCCAATGAAGTCCAGGCAGGGAACGACCATATTATTTCAAAGAAAGAGGCCGCCTCGGTTATTGAGAATATTCTTTCCCATGAAGATTTTGGAAGGAAAGAGACAAAGAGTGCCTGGAAAATAAAGGAGTTTGAAAAGGTTGATTATGATCTTCCGGAATGGCTTGAAAATCTATTCAAATTACTTGGGAAAATCCTTATATTGTTTGGTAATGTTACTAAACCGGCAGGTATTATTCTCGAAATAGCTGCATGGGCCCTGGGAGGAATGCTCTTTTTGTTCATTATCTATAAGATAGGGCAGCACAGGCAATGGTTTAAATTCCAGGCCAGGGTATCACACAGGAAAGCTGATATTCCCTCAAGGCTTTTCGGACTTGATCTTTCCCAAAATACTCTGCCTGATAATATTGTGGACAATGTGCTTAAATTATTAAACCAGGATGAGATAAGAAAAGCATTAAGCCTGTTATACCGTGGTACTCTTGTGAGATTAATAAATGATTTCAATCTGACCATCCCTGCAAGTGCAACTGAAAATGAGTGCTTAAAAATAATTGAATCAAAACAGAAAAAAAATGAGGTTATATTTTTCAAGACCCTGACAAATATATGGCTTGCCATGGCCTATGGCCATATTATTCCCCAAAGGAAGGTCATTGAGAAAGTCTGCATGACCTGGAAGACAATATATGGAAAATAACAGGAAAAAGGCTGATGGATAAAAGGATAGTAATAGCTCTGTCTGTTGTGACTGCCTTTGTATGCCTGTTTTCTTTTGTTTTTTTCAATATTTTTTTTGTACGATATGAAAAAGAGATAAAAACAATGCCTTCAATTGAGGCAATTAAAAATCCTTTTCTTGCAGCTGAACGGTTTTTGAATAAAACAGGCATGGATGCACAGAGTGTCAGCAACAGGAGGATTTTGATTGATCTGCCGGGCAGGCATGATATTATTATCATTAACAGGTTTGGCGGTAATCTGCCAAAAAAGAGGGAAGATCTTCTTATCTCCTGGATAAGAAGTGGTGGAAGCCTGATTATTGCACCACACAGGAACCAGGATAAAAAATTATTAAAAAGCGGCAACAATCTTCTGGACAGGTTTAATATCAAACCTCTATTTGATCTGGAAGATGATAATGGCGATGGAAGTTGTGATTGTGCCGGCCGGAAATCTGTTTCCAGAATCGATTGTGGAAATGGAAAATCTGCAGATGTCTCTTTTTTAAAAGCAAGAACCATAATAACGGGTCATGGCTCTTCCGGGGAAGATAAGTGGGGTAATAATAATAAACATATTGTTGAAAAAAACCTGGGCCAGGGCAGACTAATTGTTCTAAGTGATAATGCTTTTTTAAAGAATGGAAATATTGGGAAAAATGACCATGCATATTTTCTTTCATGCCTTGTTCAGAATGGTTTAAAAGAAAATGGCCGCAGCAGATCAAAAATATGGCTGTTATACTCCGGTAATATGCCTTCACTTTTATCCATGATATGGGACAAAGCACATTATTTTATCATCTGCCTCATGGTTCTGCTGCTTTTTATTATTTTAAGACTTAATTTAAAAACAGGCCCCATGTTACCAGAAGAAAAACCTGTTACCAGAAACCTTATGGAACACCTTGAAGCATCGGGTAATTTTCTGTTTAAGATTGACAAGGGAAACATGATGTTGAAAGAGGTTCAAAAACTTGCAAAAAGATCATTGCAGAAAAAATATTTTATTGAATCCATTACAATGGATAATGGCAGCAAAGAAGATAATTTTAAAAGATTTGCTTTTATTGCAAAGCAGATGGATATTCCTCCTGAAAGGCTCCACAATGCATTGTTCGGCAATGTGGAAAATGAGCATGATTTTATAAAAAAAACCATGGTTTTACATGATTTAATTCAAAGATAGTTTTATTATTGTTAAAGAAAACTTTAAACAGGAATGATTAACCCATGAATGAAAATCAGCAGATTGAAAGATTAATGCTTTTGGAAAATGAAGTTAAAAAAGCTGTAACAGGTCAGGACAGTGTGGTTAAAGAGATAATCATATGCCTTATTGCAGGAGGCCATGCCCTTGTTGAAGGAGTACCCGGCCTGGGCAAGACTCTTCTTGTGAAAAGTATTGCAGCCGCAGTAAACGGAGTATTTAACAGGATACAGTTCACACCTGACCTCATGCCAAGTGATATCAGCGGTCATATGATGTTTGAGTTGAAAACCAATACTTTCAAAGTAAGAAAAGGCCCTGTTTTTTGTAATTTTCTCCTGGCAGATGAGATAAACCGCGCTCCGGCAAAAACCCAGTCTGCACTTCTGGAGGTCATGCAGGAACAGCAGGTATCCATTGAGGGCCGGTCCTTTGAACTTACAAGTCCGTTTTTTGTACTTGCAACCCAGAATCCAATAGAACATGAAGGCACATACCCCCTCCCAAGGGCGCAGCTTGACCGGTTTCTTTTAAATATTTTCATTGATTATCCTGATTTTGAGGAAGAAGAGGAGATTGTAAGAAATGTTACATCAGGCTCCATTGGAGATAAACTCGATGTATCTGCCATTAAGCCTGTATTAAATACCGATCATATTGTAGCCCTCCAGCAGTATGCAGCCAGGCTTAAAACAGATGATAAAATAATAAATTATGCCGTGGGAATTATCAGGGCAACACGAAAGTCAGGGGGGATAGAAACAGGTGCAGGGCCAAGGGGCAGCATTGCTCTTATCCGGGCAGGCAGGGCAAACGCTCTTATTAAAGGAAGAGGTTTTGTAACCCCTGATGATATAAAAGAAGTTGCCCTTTCTGTGTTACGTCATAGAATTAAACTTTCCACAGATCTTGAAATAGAGGGTTATAAACCCGATGATGTTTTAAATAATATTCTTAAACATGTGGATGCTCCAAGAAAATGAGACCATCAGGCAATGCATTGATTCTTGTTTCGGCTTTAACCCTTACAGCCCTTATCATCCCATTTTTCCATGGCTTTGTTATTGTGTGGAAGACAGGGGCTGCTCTTGTTTCTGCCCTCTTGTTATTTGATTTTATTATCACCGGGAATGTGCATATTGAATTTGAACGTATGGTAAACCAGAGTATTTCAGCAGGAGTCTTATCCAGTGTCACCCTGAGATTTAAAAACATGGAGGTTTATGACCTTTGTGTAATTATCCATGACCATTATCCAGATGATTCAACAACAGATTTTTTCCCTTTTAAAACGATTTTACCAGAGGGGCATGAGTTTGTTACTGCCTATGATTTTTTACCATTGAGGCGTGGTGATATGGTATTTAAAGGTGTTGATCTCATTATTCTGTCAAAGTTCAGGCTGTGGTGGAAAAAAAGATTCATAAAATCCAAAAGCTTTATCAAAGTCTTTCCCAATTTCCGGGAGATAAAAAAATATGCTCTCCTTGCGACTGATAACCGCTTAAGCCAGATAGGGATTAAGCAGAAACAGCGCAGGGGGCAGGGCAATGATTTTCATCAGCTGCGGGAATATCGTTCAGGAGACAGTTTCCGCAATATTGAGTGGAATGCAACATCAAAATATTTAAAACTGATATCAAAAGAATACCAGGATGAGCGGGACCAACATATTATTTTTCTGATAGATTGTGGAAGACATATGAGGCATAAACATGACGGACAGTCCCACCTTGACCAGGCTTTTAATGCAATGCTTCTCTTATCCCATGTGGCTTCCAGGCAGGATGATGCTGTGGGTTTTATGACCTTTGGCGGGGTGGATAAATGGTATCCTCCTCAAAAAGGTGGTAAAACCGTGAAGCATATTCTCCATCAGGTATATGATATCCATTCTTCTGTAAGTGCTGCCGATTATATTGCATTGGCAGAGAGACTGCTTGCCCTTCAACGCAGGCGGGCTTTAGTCATACTTGTTACCAATACACGCAATGAAGACCATGGAGATGTTAATAAAGCCATCCAGATGCTGAAGAAACGTCATCTTACAATATTGGCTGATCTGCGCGAAGAGATTCTTGACAGTACACTGGAAAATGAGGTAATTGATTATAAAACAGCCCTCAGATTCCAGAGCATTACTTTGTATCTTGAAGAGCGCAGGCGCAGTCATAAACTCTTAAACCACCAGGGCATTATTGCCCTTGATCTGCTGGCTTCCCAACTTCCGGCAGCCCTTGTTAACAACTATCTTATGATTAAGGCAGGCTCACAATTATAAGAAATCTTTAAAGTTTTTGAACCTTTTCACGTATTGAAATTACATATAATAGAGTTGCACTTCGGAGAAAACTAAATAAGGTGTTGAAAAAGGCAGATGTCTTTTCCAGCATCCAATTTAATAGTTTTATTATGCAAGGGAGGTGATATGGACTAATTTAGTGAAATAATTTGACATTTACATACCAGACAGATATGAAGAGTAAAGTTTGATTAATATTAACGTTAATGGTGAGGATTCGTATCCATGGTATCTTCGGGTAAAAATAAATTATGGAAAAATAAATCCTGCCCTTTGACCTATTTGTCCTGCAAAATCAGCAGACTATTTATTTATATTATGATCTGTCTTTTTCTTTCCTTTGGATTTGGTTTCAGCGAACAGGAAACATCACCGGAAGGGTCAGGGGAAAATATGGCAAGGTATGTTCAGATGCTGGCACCTGTGGAGAATGAGCTGGTTTATGGGAAAAAACCTGATATTGAGTGCAGGATTAATGTGCCATATATTAAAGAGTCTTTATATGTACAATTGGATTATACAGATATAAGTGCACTTATCAACATCAATTCAGCAGGTTTTAAATTCAGTCCGGTGCAGGTTCTTCAGCCAGGAAATCATCAGCTTACTGTATCTTTCACTACCCAGACCGGTGAGCAGGCCATGGAGCAGTTTCAGTTCACAAGCCGCCATTCAAAGATTTTTAAAACAGCTTATTCAAAAAATATAATATCAGCCGGTTATACAAAAATAATTAAAAAATACCAGGATGCAGAGGACAGAAGGATATCCCGTTGGAATGCAGAGGTAAATCTTGGAACTGAAAATCTCCTGGCCCAGGGTCCATGGTCTTTCAGGTTTAATGCCAATGGCCGGTACCATGATGAACAGTTTCCTCCGGTTGAACCACTGGAGGATAAACTTGAACTTGTCAATTTTCTCTTTGCAGGTGAGTATCAGAAAGAGAAGTATATGGCCGGGGCTGAAGTGGGTGATCTTCTTATTAATGAGTCCAGAAACAGTGTCAATAACCTCTCCAGAAGAGGTGGGAGACTCTATGCCAGATACGGAGCAGCCGGCGTGTCAGGCTTTGTTGTAAGATCGGATCAGATATATGGCTCAGATGGTAACTTTGGGCTTGGATTAGATAATGAGGATCATCTCATCGGTGTGACAGGAGATGTTGATCTGTTGAAAAACCGGGCAAACATAAAAGCCCTTTATATAAGTGGAGGCACCCTGCCTGACAATGAGTCCTTTGGCCAATGGGATATCTCTGGCGGAACAAAGGGTAATGTTAAAGGAGTTATTGTAACAACAGATTTTTTTCAACATAAACTTGCCACAAGTTTTGAATTTGACAGATCATATTATGATTTTGATACACTGGATAATCTTGATGCGGAACATGATAAAGCTTATCTGCTCAAGGCAGACGGCATACTCGGTAAATTCAGCTATTCAGTTGAGTATGAATATACAGGCCCTTATTACCAGGTGCCTTGCAGCAATGTGAGAAATGATTACAAGGGATATACATTAAAAGGTAATCTCACCTTTGAAGAACACACGTTTGGGGCCATGTATTCTGTACACAACAACGATGTTGACCATGATTCTCTGTTTGGACGAACCGATTATACTGACTATGTGTTTGATTATGCCTTAAACATGTTTGCAGCCCTGCCCATGACATTCCAATGGTTCAGGAATATTGAGAAAAACAGGGTTGCACTGCTTGACAGCTATACTGATACATACTCATCAACAATTTCCTTTATAAAGGATGCATACAATGTAGTATTTACTCCATTTTATTCCAAAACCAATGACAGAACCGATGCTGATCTTGATACGAGCAACCTTTCCCTTACCTTGTCTGCTTCATATTTTAACAATCTGTTTTCAATTCAGCCTTCAATGGGTTTTAATCGATATAAGGACCTTGTAACAGGCGTATACAGTGATACAGACTCATACAGCCTGACTCTGACAGCAAATATACTTAAAGGTATTTCAATTAATAACACATGTAATTTTTCAAACACAGAAGCCAGTGACAAAAGCATTGATCAGACCTATTATTCAGATGATTTTCAGATAACCTATGCATATCCCGGAAGAATCCGGGGTGTTTTTTCTCCCAAAGCAAGTCTTGGTGCAACCTATGGGAAAACAAAAGATATAATAATGGATACCCGGACCGAGGAGACCATTGTTTATATAACATTATCAGGGGATTTTATACTATCCTTTTAAAGGAGGTTTATTGTGCAGCAGATTAAAAATTTCAACCAAACAGTATATATACTGTTTATTATTACTATTTATATACTTTTCAGTAGTGTGGCAATGGCCCATATTGTCTCTTCAAACAGCCATCCAGGGAAACCAGGTCATAAAGTCACCTTTACAAGCACTTTGACTTTCAATGGTCAAAACGGAACAGCCAACGGCTATATTGATTACGGCGATGGTACGCCAGAAGAGACGTTTGTTGTTGGTTTAGTTGTACCATTTGTTAATTTTTTTTCAAAAACATATGTTACAACCCATACCTATATTAAGCCTGGCAATTATACTGTCAGAGTGAGAACAATTACAGGCGGTGCAGCCATTGCTTCAGGACCGAACCCGGCCATTATGAACCAGCAGATAAAACATGGAATTTATATCAGCCGTATAAAGCTGTACTTTGAGAATAACAGACCTGAGATAACTTTAAACAGGAATCAGAGTCCGCCCGGACTTTTTGCAAAAATAGATTTTGAAGGTTCAGGATACATAAAAGGATTCTGGGAAATTGATGGAAAAAGACAGAGCTATGTTTCAAGATATATTGCAAAGGGCAGGTCTATCACCTTGAACTACCCTGCAGCACCGCCCATCCCCACCTTTAAGTATGGAACCCATAAGGTTCGTTTTGTGATAACAGCACCCCATATGAACATAAAATTTCCCTATGCACTCTATTTTATTACTTCAGACGAGAGGGAACAGATTGCAGAAATTCAGCTGCTTCAGCCTGCCGAAGGAGAGGATATAGCCTATGAACCCATTTTTTTCCTATGGAAGCCTGTGCCAAAAGCCCTGGTTTATCTGATAACTGTTTTTTCAAAGACCAGGCAGACACAGATATTTGCAGCATATACAAGGAAAAATGAATATGCACTTAAATCCAATATACTAATGAGCCGTATTAAACCAGAGGAAAAGTATATATGGAATGTTATAGGTTTTAACGATCAAAATGAGATCACAGCCGAAAGTATACCGTCGCTCTTTTCTGTTAATCAGAAGAGCGCATTTGTGCCCGGGCATATACTTTTTATTACCAGGCCAACAAAACGCGGCCGGCAGGTCATCCAGGCAGTTAAGAAAAAATACGGCCTGAAAATCCTGGACAGCTATCCCATTGAGGTTCTTGGCATGGAGGTTACAGAATTTTACACTGACAGGGATATATCAGGTATTATTGATGAGTTGAAATTAAGGCGGGATGTTGTTGATGTACAGCCTGATTTTGTTTTTAAAACCATGTCAGGGCCGGTTGGTAACTTACTGGATGAGCCCATGAATAACATGCAGAGTATCAGAAAAATAATTAAAATCGATCCTGATCTTAACTTTAAGGGCAGGGGTGTTAAGATAGCTGTTGTTGATACTGGCGTGGATGTTAAGCATAAAGATCTGAAAGGTGCAGTATCCTTTAAAAAAAACTGTATGCCCAGGGGAAAATACCTGCCTGAGATACACGGAACAGCAGTTGCCGGACTGATAGGAGCAAGGAAGAATAATTTTGGAATTGAAGGGTATGCTCCTGAATCTGAAATTTTTGCCCTGAGGGCATGCAGGCAGATTTCAAAGACCCAGCCCAGAGGTGAGTGTTACTCTTCCTCCATTGCCAGGGCACTGGATATTGCCATAAAAAAAGATGTGCAGATCATTAATATGAGTCTTGGCACAAGTGTTAAGGACAAATTAATATCAAGGATTATTAAAACTGGTGCAGAACATGGAATTATATTTGTGGCACCTGCGGGGAATAATCGTGAATTATATGACCTGAGCTTCCCTGCATCCCATCCTGATGTTATCTCTGTTGCGGGGATAGCAGAAGACGGCACTTATTTTCCCAATGCGAAAGTTGCTGAAAAAGCTGACTTCTATCTTCCATGCGATAATCTTTTTTCAACCATTCCCCATAACAAACACAACTTTTTAAGCGGAACATCTTTATCAGGAGCTGTTGTATCTGGTCTTTTAGCCCTGTCCCACGGGAAAAACCGGGATTATATTCTGGCAAGGCTGAAATCCTTTGACGGCGATATGAATAAATGGGTTAATAAATATTTGATGACCAGGAGTATGGCAGTTAAGAAAAACAATTGATAATTTTAATAAAATAATATCAGGAAAATGTTGAACCTTTTATGGGGTTCATACTACTTACATGAACAGAGAACCGGGTATGGGTAAAAAAGCAGGTTATGATAAAGATAACAATCACGGCCTGCTTCTCGAAAAAGTAATAAAAAAGGATACAAAAGCTTTTGAAGAGCTTTATGAATTAACTTCAAGGAGTATATTTTTGTATTTATACAGATTACTTCAAAACAGGCAAAGTGCCGAGGATATCCATGTAGAGGTTTATGCTGCGGTCTGGAAAAATGCATCACGATTTAAGGGTAAGTCAAAGGTCAGAACATGGATGTTTGGGATTGCAAGGAACCTTGCATTCAATGAATTAAGAAAAAAATACAATGGGACCCAGAGCATTGACAGGCCTGTGAAGGATGATAATTCATATAAGGCCTATGAAGGGTTTGAAAGACAACAGTATATTCAGGAGGCATTGATGGAGATATCAGCAAAACACAGGGAAATACTTGATTTTGTTTTTTTCCATGAACTTAGTTATTCTGAAATAGCAAAGCTTTTAAATATTCCGGAAAACACGGTTAAAACCAGGGTCTATTATGCAAAAGCAGCTCTTAAAGAGGCGCTTGTGAAAATAGCCGGCAGACCAGATAGTGAATAACCCGGAACCAGGGGAATATCATGGATAATTACACGCATGGAACACAAACAGATCATGGCAGGAAAGATATGGACAATGGTTTTGAAAAAGATTTAAAAAACAGTTACAGAGAGCTTGTTGACACATCAATTCTGCCGCCTTCCAATGCATTTTCAAGAATCATGGAAACCATAAAACAGGAGGAAAAAGCACAACATCACAGGACAGGAGAATCTATATTTTCAAAATTGTTTGAATTTATTCGTGACATTATAAATATTCAGAAAATGGGCTGGGCTGTTGCAGGTGTTCAGTTTGCAGTCATTATTTTTCTTGTTTTACCGCCGTCAGTTTTAAATGTTGATACTTTTCATACATTAAGTACAAATAAAATAAGTATAAATAAAATTTCCGGGAAAGCCATGGAAGTCAATATTGTCTTTAAAGAGAATGCTCTGCAGAAAGAGATATGGCAATTGCTTAACAAATCAGATGCAGTGATAATAAATGGCCCGACAGAAACCGGACTTTATGTTCTGCATATTAAACAGGGCGATGACCTTGATGCCCGGCTCCAGGCCATTAAAGATTCAAAAATAGTGAAGTTCCTGGATAAAAGGTATTAACCGGAGAATTTCAAATATACATTTTTTTCACTTAAAACAGTCCCTTGTTATATTCTTCTTGACTTCCAGTCTCTGTTTATCTATTCTTGTATTATAACAATTTTAAATCGGCGATTTTTATCCATGGTATTGTGGTTTATGTATCACCGGAGAAATTAAGACAAAATCATTTCCGGATAAATCTTTTTTATGGCCGGAGCAAATAATATTTCAGTTAAGTTTTTTCTGAAAGGCTGGTTATGACTGAGCACGATAAGACAAAGATTTTAGCAGTATTTGGCAATGGTGAAAATAGTCCTGCAATGGCAGCAATGCTTGAAAATCTGGATATTGATCTCATTAACAGATATTCCTGTGATGAAGCTCTATCCTTTCTTCTTGGGAATGAAACTGCCCTTATTTTAATGGAAGTCAGGATGAATGGAACAGACGGGTTCAAGGCTGCAGAAAAGATCAGAAGTCACAGACAGCTTAAGACAACCCCCATAATTTTTATTACAGATGAACAAAAGGATAAAAATCAGACTTTCAAGGGATATGAATCAGGCTGGGTTGATTATATCTGCCGCCCCTTTGATCCCCGCGATCTGATACGAAAGGTGAAAATATTTTTAGATTGTTTCCACAAAAAAAAAGAGGTGGACAATATCAATATGAAGCTCCAGGCCGGCATTGAGCATATGGATACTGTGAACAGGAAATTATTGGAGCAGCAGAACAAACTTGTTGAAGAGGAAAGGCTGAAGGTGCTTTTACAGATGGCTGGTGCTACAGCCCATGAGTTGAGCCAGCCCCTCCAGGTGCTTGTGGGTAACATCGACCTCATGGAAATGGAACTCAAGGACGGGAAAGATATCTCAAAGTATGTTGAAAAGATAAAAGGCTCTGGCATGCGCATTGCTGAAGTTGCAAAAAAGATTCAGAGCCTGAAACATGACCAGATAAGGGCTCATGATGCAAGCAGTAATATTATAGATATACACCAGTCAACCAATATTTTATATGTCGAAGATAGTAAACAGGATTTTAAGCGCCTTGAAAAGCTTCTTTCTTTAAATCATAAGGTCTCCCTTGTGCATGCAGACACGATCAGGCAGGCATTATCGGTCCTTGAAGACAAGGAGTTGAATATTGATATTATTTTCCTTGATTATATACTTAAGTTCGGTACTGCCTTTGATTTCATGGAAAAATGTATGGAAAGGGGTATAAATATACCCATTATCATTATCACAGGCCATGGTAATGAGAAGGTTGCCTCGCAATTGATCAAGGCCGGAGCCTACGACTACTTTCCCAAGGCTGAACTGGATGCCAATTCAGTGATACGGTCCATAAACAGCAGCATAGAAAAAACACGGCTTAAAAAAGAGCTTGATCTTGTACATAGGAAAATTGCTGAAAATTCTATAAAAGACGGACTTACAGGCCTTTATAACCGCCGTTATTTCATGGAGAGCCTGGACATAGAGTTTGAAAGGGCAAAGCGTTATAACAGAGATTTTTCCCTTTTGATGATCGATGTTGATTTTTTTAAATCAATTAATGATCGATATGGTCACCAGGCAGGAGATATTGTATTGTCCGGTCTTGCCGATATATTTTTTTCCTGTATCAGGAAGAGCGACATAGTATGCAGGTATGGTGGAGAAGAGTTTGCCATAATCCTGCCTGATACAGATAAAAATAGCGCAAAAACAACTGCTGACAAAATAAGAAAGGCAGTTGAAAATGCAAGGTTCAAAGAAGGTAAGAACACGATGCAGACAACCATAAGTATAGGCATTGCAGGTAATGCAGGCCTTAAGACTCCAAGGGCAGTAACAGGCGAATCAGATAAAGCATTGTACAGGGCAAAAAATAACGGCCGCAACAGAGTCGAGATAAATTGAATTAATCCCACCTTTAATTGACAAATCCAGAATATTGATATAGTTCAATCTTTGGGCTTGATTGATACTTTTAGCAGAAGAGAGTTTTCCTGTGATGGATTTTGAACTTGGTAAAAAACAGTTGATGGTGCGGAAAAATATCAGAAATTTTTCCAGAAAAGTCCTTGGCAAATGGGATCATATCCTTGACAGGGAATCAAGACCTCTGCCAGATGATATTATACAACTGATGGGAGAGCTCAACCTCTGGGGAATCCAGGCTCCTGTAAAATTCGGCGGTGCTGGCCTGGATACCATAAGTTATTGTATAATTATTGAAGAGATATCCCGGGTTTGTGCATCCACTGGCCTTGGTGTTACAGTTCATAACTCAGTCTGCCTTGCACCTGTTTTGAAATTTGGCACAGAGTATCAGATCAGACGGTATGCACCCATCCTTGCAACGGGCAGGAAAACAGGTGGTTTTACCATAACTGAACCCCAGGCGGGATCAGATGCAGCAGGCATCAGAACCAGGGCAGTAAAAGATGGAAAAAATTATATAATAAACGGCCAGAAAGCCTTTGTAACAAACGGCGGCACAGGGAAAATTTTTCTTGTGGGCGCTTTGTATGATGCACCTGGCAGACAGAGGCAGATGGCTGTTTTTATCATGGATAAATCCATGCCTGGATTTGAAACAGGAAAAGTCGAAGACCTCATGGGTATGAGGGGCAATATGGTCTCAGAGTTATCATTCAATGATGTTAAAGTGCCGGAAGAAAATCTGCTTGGAGGAACTTTGAACGGTTTTCCCCTGGCAATGCAGACCCTTGATATGGGGCGTATAGGCATTGCAGCCCAGGCACTTGGAATAGGCATGGCAGCCTATGAAGCAGCTGCAAAATATGCATCGGAGCGGAAACAGTTTAACAGGCCAATCGGTAAATTTCAGGCGGTCTCCTTTAAGCTTGCTGATATGAAAATAGAGCTTGAGGCTGCAAGGATGCTGATTTATAAGGCATGCTCCCTGAAGGATGCAGGCAGACCCTATTCAACTGCATCTGCCATGTGCAAAGCCTATGCACCTGCCGTTGCAATGCGTGTATGTAAGGAGGCTTTACAGATATTCGGAGGCTATGGATATGTAAAAGAACTGCCGGTTGAACGCTATTTCAGAGATGCGAAAATCACTGAAATATATGAAGGCACCAGCGAAATAATGAAAATAATAATCGGGAACAGTATTTTAAAAGAGTTTACAGAGAAATATTAGGAATTGAATTTATGCTCAAGATAATTGTCTGCATAAAACAGGTGCCGGGCACAGGAAAAGTCAGAATCGATAATGAGACAGGGGTTTTAAAGAGAGAAGAGAGCGATAATATTATCAATCCGGATGATCTCCATGCCCTTGAGCTTGCACTCTATATAAAAGAGTATTATGAAAGCCACATTACTGCAATTACAATGGGGCCTTCCAGTGCTGAAGATGTTCTATATGATGCCTATGCCCTTGGTGTTGATAAATGTATACTCCTGAGTGACAGCTTGTTTACAGGTGCAGATACTTATGCCACAAGCCTCACTCTGACAAGGGCGATTGAGAAACTTGGCAGGTTTGACATTATTCTGACCGGCATGACAGCCATTGACGGCAATACTTCCCACGTGGGATACCAGATGGCAGAATTTTTAGAAGTTCCCCTTATTACACAGATTAACGATATTGAAATTATTGGAGACTATGCAGTTATTAAAAGGCTTTACGGGCATGAATATCAGAAAATTTCAGTTGGATTTCCCATGATTCTGTCTGCTGATAAAGAGACAAACATAGTAAGATTTCCAAAATTCTCCAATATTAATTCCTGCTTTGAAAAAAAGATCATTACCATGGGTGCAGAAGACCTTGGCGGCAGTGAAGATGACTACGGGCTGAAGGGTTCGCCAAGCATTGTAATTAAGACAGAATCGTTTAAACATAAAAGAAAACAGGAACAGATCACAGGTGAGCTTGAGGAAAAGGTTGACAAGTTCATTGCTATTCTTAAAAAGCATAATATTCTTAAATATTAAACCGGGAAATAAAATGAGACCGACTTTAGATTTTAATACATACAAAGGCATTATGGTTTTTGTGGAGATTCAGGACCACGAGCAGGTGCTGGAAGGTTCTCTGGAGCTTTTATCCAGGGCGCGCTTCCTTGCAGACAAGGTTGATCAAAAATTGTACGCCGTTATATTGGGCAAGGATGCAGAGCAGTATCTGCCTGAAATTGAACCGTTCCATCCGGACATTATTATATGCTGCAGCCATGAAAACTTGAAACACTATGACAGCCAGATTTTTCCGGACATGATAACCCGGTTAATAAAAAAATATAAACCCTCTGCCTTTCTTTCAATATTTACAGAAGCTGGCAGGGATCTGACACCAAGGCTTGCCCAGCGATTTGCCACGGGCTGTACATCCCACTGCACAGGGCTTGATATTGCATACCTGCCTCAATATCGAAGTGAACTTCTTTTGATGAAACGTCCTGCCTTTTCCGGTAATGTCATTGCAACCATAATTTCACCCCGGACAAGGCCCCAGATGGCAACGGTTCAACCCGGTGTATTTACTAAAAATGAACATTGTAAACATATGGATAAAGAGCAGGCATCAGGACCTGAGAGCACAAAACTTATAAAACTTATATTTGACTATGATATGGCGAGTCTGAAAATAAAAAATCTTGATGCTCCCACAAGGTGGGATAAAAAATCAGTCCCCCTGGAGAGTGCATCATTGATTGTTGCAGGAGGGCGAGGCATTAAAAGTCAAAAGACCTTTATGCTCCTGTATGAACTTGCAGATTTATTAAAGGGTGAAGTAGGGGCTACACGGGTTCCTGTGTTTAAAGAGTGGTGTGACAAAGAACGCATGATCGGACAGACAGGTAAAACCGTAAAACCCACCCTTTACCTTGGCCTGGGAATATCAGGCCAGATACAGCATACATCATCCATTGTCGAATCAGATATGATCATCTCGGTAAACACCGACGAAAATGCTCTGCTCAACGGGATGTCGGATTATGTGATAAATGAAGATGCACAAGTTTTTATAGAACAGCTTATAACGCGCCTTAAGCACGAAATAAGGGCGAAGTAGGTATGATTTACCAGATCAGCCATCATACTTTTGCCGATTTTCAGCATTACTTTTCTGGTTTTATGGCTGTATCCGGGTAAAAGCAGAAAATACTTGACAAACAAGCCAATTCTAATCAAACTTAAAAAGTATATAAATCAACAAAAATTTTACAGAATTTAAAGCAGGGTATATTCATAACCTTTACTTGTAAGGAGGGTGATCCTTGGATAAATTTCTTACCAGTGACCTTGATAAAAAGTATTTAACCTATATATATAAAAATGCTGATCTCAAAAAGGTTGAAAAGGGCGATATGATTATCTGTGAAGGTGATACAGATGAAGTGATTTTCATTATATTAAAGGGAGTAGTGGAGGTCACAAAAACAATGCAGGGTATAAAAAGGGAAACCCTTGCCACTCTGACCAGCGGCGATCTTTTCGGTGAGATATCATTTTTAAGCATGATACCGAGGACAGCCTCTGTTACAGCCCTTGCCCGGACAACCCTGATTGTTGTAGACAAAAGTACTTTTGATGGGTTTAATAAAGAGACACAGCTTCTGTTTTACAGATATATCAGTTCCATCTCCCTTAACAGAAAGAGCAGAACCGGGGCTGCTGAAAAAAAGTATGAATATAAGAATAAACAGTTCATTGCAAGATCGTTTCTCTCCTTTAAGAAAAAAGCAAAGGATTTTCAAAATTCCAGGATCATTGGGGAGATAATCGGTAAAATTCCAAGGCTTCCTGTTTTTGCACTTTCTTTATCCACAAAACTGTTTGAAGGCAATATCTCACCCAATGAAGTGGCAGATGAAGTAAAAAAGGATCCACCCCTTGTTGGTGCAATTTTAAAAACTATTAATTCAAGCAGTTACTCCCTTGATACCCGGATATCTGACCTTAACCATGCCATAATGCTTCTTGGTTACAACGAAGTCTCCAGAATAGTGATTGCAGAGGGTGTTAAAAGGACAATGCCCGACACTTCAGAGTTTAAAGCAATGTATGACAGTTCACTTATAATTTCTCACATTGCATCAATCCTGGCAACAAAACTCAGGGTCGGGAAGGCATCTGAGATCTCAACAATAGCTCTCTTACATGAGTTCGGGCAGCTTGTAACCCTTCTTTTGAAAAGGAATAATAAGAGGATGGGGGCTTTGTTTGATCTGGTTGACACATCCCAGATGGGTAAACTGCTTCTGAAAAGCTGGAAACTTCCGGAAAATATCTGGAGAACCATTGAATATCAATCATATCCAAACTATTCCCTGCCCGGTGAAATACCTGAAACCGTGAGGGTGAATGTAATTATTCTCTATCTTTCAAAACTTTGCCATGAATATTTAAAGGGTTATAAAGAAGATGATCTTCCCATGCTGTTTTACTATGAACATCTCTCTTCCATAAATCTTGAAATCCAGCCTTTGTCCGAGTTTGTGGATAGAATAATGATCCCTTTCATAGATCAGAGGAAAAACACTTTACCAACCATTCTCCACGGGATTTTAAGCTCATATAGAATTGCAAAGGATAATTTAAAACATGGCAATGATACAAATATTACCCTGCCTGATATTAATCATGGATATATTAAAGTTTAAATTGACATATTGATGGGAAATATGGAATAAAGAGAAGGCTTAATCAGGCATTATGAACAGAATACCAGGAGATTGAAATGAATATCAGCATTACAATGGAACAGATAATTGTCTGGCTTATTATTGGCGGTTTAGCAGGGTTTATAGTGGGACTTGTTCTTAAGGGAAGGAAAAAAGGTTTTGGCTTTTTCACCAATTTACTGATAGGCCTGGTCGGTGCAGTGATTGGTGGTTTTGTCTTTGATGTGTTCAATATACATTTAGGCCTGGGCAGGATTGTGCTGAGTTATGATGATTTGATAGCAGCAATTGCCGGGGCATTTCTTCTGCTTGTTGTTCTGGCAGTTATCAGACGGTGAATAAATAGAACAAAGATTAATTATAATTTTTATCATTATTGATCTTTGCCATGGTCAATACTTCTATATTGAATGGCTTCTGCCAGGTGTATAAGCTCAATGTCAGATTTGCTGTCAAGATCTGCAATGGTTCGGCTCAGTTTTTTAATCCTTCCATAGGCTCTTGCTGAAAGGCCGAAGTTTTCAACAGCCTTTTTTAAAAGTGCTTCTGAATCATCATTAAGATGGCAATATCTCTTTATCTGGCCTGCATTCATGTCTGCATTGCAGAAGAGATTTTCATCTTTTAAACGCTGGTTCTGTATTTTACGTGCCGCTTCAACCCTGGCCCTTATGTCAATGGATGATTCCGGCATGTTAAGGGAGTCTGACCTGCCTGCAAGCTCTTCATAGGGAACAGGCGGGACTTCTATCTGTATATCAATCCTGTCAAGAAGAGGCCCTGAAATTTTTGATCTGTACCTCTGGATCTGTGCCATGGTGCAAATGCATCTTCCGTCCGGGTCGTTTGAATAGCCGCAGGGACACGGGTTCATGGCAGCTACAAGCATGAATTTCGAAGGAAAGGTTGTTCTGGTGCCAGCCCTTGAGATGGTGATAAAACCATTTTCCAGGGGCTGCCTCAGGACATTAAGGACATTTTTTTTAAATTCCGGCAGTTCATCTAAAAAAAGAACTCCATTATGGGCAAGGCTTGCTTCCCCTGGTTCAGGGCGCGGGCCGCCGCCTGCAAGGCCTGCATCGGAAATGGTGTGGTGGGGAGATCTGAACGGCCTTTGTATTACAATGGGGTTGTTATCATCAATTATTCCTGCAATGGAGTGGATACGGGTTGTTTCCAGGGCTTCATCAAAGCTTAGAGGTGGCAGTATGGTGACAAGGCGGCTTGCAAGCATGCTCTTGCCAGACCCGGGAGGGCCTGTCATGAGAATATTATGGCCGCCTGCAGCAGCTATTTCCAGGGCACGCTTTGCATGGTGCTGGCCTTGAACATCAGAGTAATCCATTATCCCATTGCCCTTACCATGTCTGGTCCCGGGCTGGTCAAATTCATACAGATATCTGTTTTTTGCAGGTTTAATGTTTTTTAATCCTGAGAAAAAATCCACAACTTCACAAAGATGGTTGATGCCTATTATATCAATACCTTCAACCATGGCACCTTCATCTGCATTGGGCAATGGAACGATTACTCCTTTAAATTTGTTTTCTTTTGCTGCAAGCGCAATGGAGAGCACTCCTTTGACAGGTTTGACCCGTCCGTCAAGGCTGAGTTCCCCTGTGATCAGATAATCATTTAAAGTTTTTCCGGGTATAATGTCTGAAGCAGAAAGAATACCCATGGCAAGGGGAAGGTCAAGGCCTGTGCTCACTTTTTTTATATCAGCAGGAGCAAGGTTGACAGTAACCCTGTCAGTGGGAAAGGAATATCCTGAATTTTTTATTGCTGTCCTGACCCGTTCCTTACTCTCCTTTACCGATGTTTCTGCAAGTCCGACAATGTTAAAGGCAGGAAGTCCGAATGCAATATCCACCTCTACTTCAATTATGTATGCATTGATTCCGGTAAGTCCGCAGCTGTTAATTTTTGCAAGCAAGGTTAAGTTCCTTTTAAAGAAATCTTTTTTACTTTGATTTCATCATAAAAATCAGCTATATAAATGTCGATATATATATTATTGATAAAAGAAATACAATGGTAGTTGAAACAGGGAGTGAAAAAATTACAATTACTAATACTAAAGCGGGCTATCATCTTCAGAAAACCCTTGCAGATGAAGTGGAATACCACGGGATAGGAGTCCATTCGGGAAAAGAGATTGTTGTAACAGTTAAACCTGCCAAGGTTAATAACGGAATTATCTTCAGGAGAACAGACCTGCCTGGGACCCTGGATATACGTGCACTGTTCAAGCTTGTGGTTGATACTTCCCTTGCAACGGTCATTGGGAACAACGGAGCAATTGTCTCCACCATTGAGCATCTTATGGCAGCTTTTGCAGGCCTGGGTATTGATAATGCCCTTGTGGAGATCAATGATTATGAAGTGCCGGTAATGGACGGCAGTGCCAAGGAGTTTGCAGCAGGTTTTCTTAAAACAGGAATAAAGGAACAGTCTGCCCCTAAACAGTTTTTTGTGGTAAAGGATACCATTAAAATATCCCAGGGTGATAAGTATGTGGCTGTATATCCGGAAAAGAGCCGGAAAATTACCTGTATTGTTGATTTTGACCATCCCTTGATTGGTAAACAGGAATATGTGTTTGATCCTGATGTGGATGATTTTAAGGAACAGATAAGTTGTGCCAGAACATTCGGGTTCATAAGGGATATTGAGTATTTAAAAAAATTCAGCCTGGGCAGGGGTGGTTCCCTTGATAATGCAATCATTATTGATAAGGATAAAATTTTAAATGAGGATGGCCTCAGGTATAAAGATGAATTTGTAAGGCATAAGTTACTGGACAGTCTTGGTGATTTTTCCCTGCTGGGTATGCCCATCATGGGCCATATTAAAACATACAAGTCAGGCCATGCATTAAATCATTTATTTGTTAAAAAGTTCCTTGAACAGAGTGACAAGTGGGAAACTTCCTCTGTAAAGCAGGATTGAAAAGTGAAAAAACAGTTTAGGATGTAAAGATTTTGATTGGAAAAAAGATTTTACTTTTTCTGTTTACCCAGGTTTTTATTTTAAGCACCACCCTGTATGCAGCTCCGGCTGCCATGGTTTCGGATGTACAGCTGACAAATACCAGAGATGATTTAATAGTCTACTTTAAAATTAAGAATGCATTTACAGATAAAATAAGTGAGGCTGTTCTAAAGGGTGTACCAGCATCATTTTCATTCCACGTAACTCTGGACAGGGTTGGCAGGAAGTTTTTCAAAACAGAGATATCTGATTATAAGATTAAAGCTACCTTGAAATATAATGCCCTTAAAAAAAAATTTATTGTTTCAAGGGGTTGGAAAAATGAAAAACCATTTATAACCGATTCCTTTGAAGAGGCAAAAAAGGTTATGACACAGATCGACAACCTGGCAGTTGCAAGACTTTCAAACCTTGTAAAAGGGGAAAAATACGAACTTAATCTGAAAGCTGAGCTGGATAAAGTCACACTTCCTTTATACCTTCACTATATCTTCTTTTTCGTATCTTTCTGGGATTTTGAAACCGACTGGCATGTAATAAAGTTCACCTATTGAAAAAAGACAGGATGGATAAAAAAATACCTGGAAAACAGGGGATAAAAAAAGAGGGGCTCCTTATTGTCGTAATTGTTCTGGCGGTTGCGGCCCTCACCTTTATTGAAATCAGGATCACAGATTTTGGATCTGACATCCCCATATCCAACACAATATTAATGTTTATCCTGATTAATATTAATCTGCTGTTACTCTTAACGCTTCTTCTGCTGGTTTTCCGTAACCTTGCAAAACTGTATTATGAAAAGAAAAGCAAAATTTTAGGAACAAAGTTAAAGACCAGGCTGACCATAGCTTTTATTACACTTTCCCTTCTGCCGACAATTGTGCTGTTCTTTTTCTCCATCCATTTTATTTCAGCAAGTATTGCCTTCTGGTTTAATGTTCCTGTGGAAAAAACTTTGAACAGCTCTCTGTCTGTGGGTCAGAAACTCTATGAGTTTGTGGAGGAGAAAAATCTCTTTTTTGCAGAACGGGCAGCATACCAGATCGATTCCAGAAAACTTTTAAAAAAAGAGAACAGAAAGCAGCTGGCACGTTATGTTCAGATTGTCCAAAGGGCCTTTGACCGTGATTCCATAGAAATATATACCCCGGGAGCAAAGCGGATCACCTTTTCCCTTGAGAACAAGCTTGCACAGTATTATCTGGAGGTGCTCACAAGTGATGAACTCACCACCATAGGCAGGGGGAAAAACGCAAAAACAATTACCCAGGATACAAACATAGGCGAATTTATTAAAACAATATCTACCATACCTTTTAATGTTGATGCAAAAGATGCCAAGGCCTTTATTGTTATATCCACA
>Ga0256846_1000161_pt1 | contig 29665 bp, 28 predicted proteins | sample TevniametaG_FD_189098 | JGI IMG/M metagenome (GOLD analysis project Ga0256846, IMG submission 189098) | Tube worm associated microbial communities from hydrothermal vent at the East Pacific Rise, Pacific Ocean - Tevnia | ecosystem: Host-associated > Annelida > Integument > Unclassified ...
AAAAAAATAAATGCAAAAAATGCGACAAAACTTGCCACTGCATATAGTTTATATTTATCTGTTTTTATCTGCATTTTCAAATATTAATTTAATCTATATTATTAACGTTTCTAATTATTAAAATTGTTTGTGTTCCAAAGAGCATACTGTGAAAAAATAAACAATCCGCTTAATAATAATACGAAAGTGAACTATCAATTTTCGGATTAATATATTTTTATTATTAGTAAAAAATAGATAAATTTGCTGTTCATTAATAATTGCCGTATTAAGTTAGTTGATGAAAATATTCTCCATAGAGGCTGGACCCGTTCAAACCATGGCTTATATCGTCTATGATGAGTTAAGTGCAGATGCCATTATTATTGATGTACCACTCGAAAGCGCCACTACTATTAGTAGTAAAATTAAGGAACTAAAATTAAACGCGAAAGCAATAATACTTACTCATTCCCACTGGGACCATTCAGCCGAGGCGCCGTCTCTTGCCGAAAATATTCATTCCCCGATATTTATTCATAAGGCAGACGAGTATCGTCTGCTCGAACCGAATAAATATACCGTTTGGAAATTACCTATTATGCTCGAAGCATTTAAGGCATCTCAATATTTGGAAGACGGGGAAAATTTGGATTTCGGCACATTACATTGCGAAATTATACATACACCCGGACATACCGAGGGAGGTATTTGCATCTATTTCCCATCTGAGAATATTGTCTTCACAGGTGATACTCTTTTCAATATGAGTGTAGGTAGGGTAGATTTGCCGGGTGGTAATTGGGATTTGCTCAATCATTCCATTAGAAATAAATTGCTGGTATTGCCTGCTCAAACCGATGTCTATTGTGGTCATGGCGAACCAACTACAATTGGATTTGAGCGAAATAATAACCCGTTTTTAAATAAAAATACAATATATTAAGGTGAAAAATGAAAAACAATTCATCAATTAATAATATTATATCTAAAATTCTTTTTCTAATTTATATAGTCATACTGATGCAATTGGCAGGATGTTATTCATTTACGGGTAGTTCTGTACCTGAGCATTTGAAAACATTGCAAATTGCGGCTGTGAGTGATAACAGCGGGTATGGCAATCCGAAATATAAAGACAAATTGTCTATGTTGCTCTTTGATAAATTTAAGAATGATAATTCCTTTGCATTAGTGGAACGAAGGGGTAATGCGCGGCTTAATGTTGTCATTGCTTCGATACGTGATGAAGCGACTGTGATTAGTCCGGGCGAGTTGGAAAAAGAAAGAAAGATGACTTTATCTTGTAGCGTGGAATATTATGATGCGGTTAAGAAAAAGTCTATTTGGAAGAAATCATTCTCGAATTACGGGGTTTACGAAATCAGCAATGCAGTTGCCGGACGCGAAGAAGCCGTTTCCTCTGCACTGGAAAAAATATCCGATGATATTTTATTAGCTGTCGTTTCGGGTTGGTAAATTTGAAAATATTATTTAATTAAGGGGTAGTATTCGAATAAATGGAAGATTTTTTACTTATTATTTACTTTGTATCGCTTACAATTTTATTCTCGTTTGGTATTCACGGTCTGGTGATGCTCTACTATTATCGCAAGACCCAGCATATCAAAACACCTGATTTGAAAATTGAGGGTGAGTATCCTATGGTTACGATTCAATTACCTATGTACAATGAAATGTACGTCATTGAACGCCTAATCAAAGCTGTTTGCAATATTGAATATCCAAAGGATAAATTGCAAATCCAAGTGCTGGACGATTCGACCGATGAATCGACAATCATTGCTTCCAAACTTGTTGATGAGTACAAGGCTAAGGGATACGATATTGATTATATTCATCGGACAAATAGAGATGGATATAAGGCTGGTGCTTTGAAGGAAGGACTTGAAAGAGCCAAAGGTGAATTTGTCGGTATATTCGATGCGGATTTTGTACCTAACAGCGATTTCCTAATAAAGACCATACCATATTTTATAAACAAAAAAATCGGTATGGTGCAAACTCGCTGGGAACATCTGAATGAAGAATACTCATTTATTACGCGTGCCGCCGCTCTGGCACTCGACGGACATTTCGTAATTGAGCAACAGGTACGCAATAAAGCAGGTTTCTTTATCAACTTCAACGGTACTGCCGGTGTGTGGCGTAAGGAAACTATTATTGATGCAGGCAATTGGCATGCAGATACTTTAACAGAGGATTTAGACCTTAGCTATAGGGCGCAACTAAAGGGGTGGAAGTTTGTCTTTCTTAATGATGTTACTTCGCCGGCTGAATTACCGGCAGACATCAATGCTTTGAAATCTCAGCAATTCAGATGGACAAAAGGCGCTGTGGAAACAGCCAAAAAGATTTTACCAATGGTATTTCGCTCGAAATTGCCATTGAAGATAAAACTCGAAAGCTTTATTCATCTTACAAGCAATATAGTATTTCCGTTTATTATTCTCGTTGCAGTTCTTAATATTCCGCTTGTTGTCATTAAGAACACTATCGGCGGCTATGATAATTATTATACTTTAATGTCGGTATTTGTTTTAGCTTCGATTTCTACTTTTATGTTCTATATGTTTGCACAGAGAGCCATACATTTGGATTGGCGAAAGCGATTGCTTTTATTTCCGGTTTTTCTTGCCGGTAGTATGGGCTTTGCAGTGAATAACAGCAAAGCGGTTTTCGAAGCATTAATAAACAAGAAAACAGGATTTACAAGAACTCCGAAATACAACATTGAAAATGAAAAGGACAAGTGGACGAATAAAAAATATGTTCAAAAGAAACTCAGTTGGACTGTATTTGTCGAATTGTTCTTAGCTTTTTATTATGTTGTGGGGATAGCTATTTCCGTTTATTATCTGGAAATTGCCGCTATACCGTTCCAACTTTTATTCTTGCTCGGCTTCGGTACAGTCGGTTATATGTCCTTGAAACATTCTCTTGCTCATTAATTCTAAGAATTAATAGATAGCATATATATTTCAACCGCATCTTTTAAGGTGCGGTTTGAAATAGCCGAGATACGCTCAAAAGACAAACAGCCGACACACACCACAGCCCTCTCCCAAAGGACGAGGGTGGAACAGCCGAATACCCCGCCGCTCACAGATTGTCGAACGTGTTATTATTATTCCTGCTGCCGCAGGAATGACAGTAGTGCGAGAAAAAAAGACAAAAGGTAGAATAACCAGCCCTTTCCCAAAGGGCAAGTGGGCGTATAGGTGAGCGGTGCATGACCAAACAGATATTAAAAAATCATTTAATAACTTCATTTTTGTTAGATATACTCAATTACATATATATATCTTATTTGCAATACAAACATAGTTGGATAAACTGATATATGTAAATTATATGCGAAAAATTTATTATATTGCGTTTATACAGGTGTTAGGTGTTATATGAGAGAAGCAATATGAAAGTAACATTATTAAATAAAACACTATGGAAACAGTATTTTACTGTTTTAGGAATAATTGGAGTTATAACAAGTTTTGTTACAATATTTGTTACAATTGATGATAAGTATAAATTATGTTCTGGGATAATTTTTTTAATATTTTTAATTCTTGTTTTTCTTTACTTGCTATATATGGCAAACCATTTAGATCGAATTAAATTAAAAATTAATGGCTTACTCATAAACATTTTCTATGGAGACATATTTGAAGCACAAGGTCTTAAAGTAATTCCTTTTAATGAATATTTCGACACTGTTGTTGATAATAAAATTATTGCAGAGAAAACATTGAATGGTAAATTTATTAAAAAGTATTATTCTAATGTTAATGAACTTGATACTCAAATAGAAACAGCGTTATCTGATAAGCCATTTACAACTAATAATGCAAGAGCATTAGGGAAAAAGAAAAAATATGAATTAGGAACAACGATTGAAATTGAGAATGAATATCTTTTAACAGCATTCACTCACTTTGATTCTAAAAATAAAGCATACCTTTCAAAAATCGAATATTTACTATGTTTAGACAAATTATGGAAAGAGTTGAATAAAATATACGCTCAACGAGATATTAATATTCCATTACTTGGTTCTGGAATTTCTAGAATTGGAAACAACTTGAAACTTCAAGATTATTTAAATATTATTCTCACTTCAATAAAACTATCAGATTTAGATAATGCTTATAATACAGCAATAAATATAATATTACACGAAAGTGTAAAAAATGAAATTAATTTATTTGAAATAAAATCAAAATTTTAAAGGAGACTATTATGGCAAACAGAACGGGAAATTACAGTACTTTCTATGTAAAAGAACCTTTTAAAGAAACAAATTTAGGAGCTAACATAGCAAAGGATTTTGTGTATTATAACACATTGAGAATGTGGAAAGGCAAAGATTCGTCCTTCCCATTTATTGACTCTCATATGAAAAATTATAATGTTAGAGATGGAAGTGATTGGGAAACTACTTTAAAACCAAGATTAAGAGCAAGATTAAGTGCATCAAAAAATATTATCTTGTTTTTAAGTTCGATAACTAAAAGTTCAAGAGCATTAAGGGAAGAAATAGATTATGGGATTAATATAAAAGGACTTCCTGTTATTGTTATTTACCCTGAATACAATAGTATAAGTAATATTATAAATTGTTCATCTGGAACAATTAAGAAAAAAATAAAAGATCTTTGGGATAAGTTGCCAATATTTAGAAACTCTATGGATAGTGTGCCTACTCTTCATATTCCAATGAAAAAAGAAATAATCACAAAAGCATTAAAAGAGCCTAAATTTAAAGTTGCAACAAAGGGAGAAGCAGGAATATATTATTACCCTTGTTAACCTTTTAAAATGAAACCAATATAAACAGAAAATACAACACCTAACATTGTGTATAAGCAATGGCGGGCAAAGTGCTAAAAATGAACAAATATGAATAAAATAAACAACAGTGAAATAATAAAAGTTAGTGCGGAAAAACCCGCCACTGCTCATACACTTGGCCGTTAGCGGGCATATGAATTAAAAACCAAATAGGAAAAAAATGGATATTTTAACAAAATCAGAACTATTAAGTTATAGTAAGGCAAAGAAAACTTACACAAGAATAACTGAAAGTCTTAAAACTTTCAGTAGAGAAAGCAAGTATAATAAAGTTACCATATTTCTATCCCACAAGCACACTGAAACTGATGAATTAGAAGCGGCTATTAGTTTTTTAAAACAATTTGGTGTTGATGTGTATGTTGATTGGATGGATGAAGAAATGCCAAAATATACGAGTGGTAAAACTGCTGCTAGAATAAAAAGCAAAATTGAAGAGAATGATAAATTCATTCTTTTAGCAACTGACGGTGCAATAGCATCAAAATGGTGTAATTGGGAGTTAGGCTTGGGAGATGCTCATAAATATATTGATAAAATTGCTGTTTTACCTGTAAAAAAAGATTATGGACAATATAATGGTTCAGAATATTTGCAGATATACCCATACATTGATAAAAAAACTAATTATAATACACATTTTGTAGTTGTTTTCCCAAATGGAAAAGAAATTGAATTGGAAAAATGGTTAAGAAATTAAAAGGATAACGCTATGACAAAGGAAGAAATTTTACATAAAGAAATAGACTTAATTCAAAGTGTTATCAATCGAATGGCTCATAATTCATTTATGTTAAAAGGCTGGTTGGTAACAATTCTTGTTGCAGTATTAGCATTAACAAAAGATACTCTTTTAACTAATAACATTGAATACTTATCACTTATATTGATTTTGCCATTAATTGTTTTTTGGTATTTAGATGCATTCTTTTTGCACAAAGAAAGATGTTATAGAAAACTTTATGATTGGGTTATCAAAAATAGGATGAAAACAGATGACCATATGTATTCACTTAATTACAAACGGTTTGAAAAAGAAGTTAATAATATATTTTGTATTATGTTTTCTAAAACACTTTTTCCGTTTTATGGCATCACTGCTTTAATTTTAATTGGAATTTTTATATATGGTATAATACGATAAAAAGGATTAAATATGGGTAAGAAAATTTTTATTTCATACAAATATTCTGATGAATTAGTTCAAACCTTAGATAGAACCCCAATTTGGGAAAAGACGACTGTGCGTGATTATGTAGATGAAATACAAGATGAAATAGACGAAAGCGATCATATCAATAAAGGTGAGCGTGATAACGAAGATATGAGTGATTTAGCAGATACAACTATTGCATCTAAAATTGGTGATAAAATTTTTGATAGCACAGTCACTATTGTGTTGATTTCAAAAGGAATGAAAGAAAATGGAGTTCCAGAAAAAAAACAATGGATACCTTGGGAGGTTTCATATTCTTTAAGAGAACAATCACGCCAAGAGCAAAGAAGCAAAACCAATGCATTATTGGCGGTTGTTTTACCGGATGAAAATGGTTCTTATGAATATTTTATTACAGAAAATACACAATGTAATAGCAGAACTTTACACACCGATTTTTTATTTCAAATTTTAAGGGAGAATATGTTTAATATTAAAAATCCTAAAACAAGAGAATGCAATGGGCATACTATCTATGAAGGCTATTCAAGTTATATTTATTCTGTGAAATGGACAGATTTTATTAATAACATCGATAAATATATTGAAATAGCATTAGAAATATGGCGAAATAGAGATAATTATGAAATAGTAAAAAAGATTAAATGAAATACGACCCGCTAACACAGCATATACACAATGGCGGGTAAGGTGTAATAAATGAAATGATTATGAATAAATTAGCGGACATAACAATAATAAACAGCAGTGCGGAAAGTACCGCCACTGTGCATATGCGAGACCGTTAGCATTTATTTGAAAAAAAACACTATTTCAATTCTATCACAGTTGTGAGAGAATAAAATAATTTTGATTTCTCTCACAGTTGCGAGAGAATTTGAGTAAATTTGAATATGAATAAAATATCAGCATATAATAATTTCTTCAAAGAAATAATCGACACGATTAATTCAGCAAGGTATAATGCATTTAAATCCTTGAATAAATACCATATTGGTCAGAATTTTGAAATAGGCAGAATCATTGTTGAAAACCAAGAAAGAAATCAATGGGGAGAATCAATTGTTGACACCTTATCGAAAGATATTAATAAACAAATAGATGGTGTGAAAGGATATTCACCACAAAATCTATGGAGAATGAGACAATTCTATCTTGAATATGAAAATGAACCAGAATTGTTAGAATTGGCAATGAAAATACCTTGGGGACAGAACATGTTGATTATTCATCAATTAAAAAGTAAAAAAGAAAGAAAATATTATTTACAAGCAACTGACCAATTAGGGTGGAACCGTGCTGTACTACTTAATCAGATTAAAGCAAATGCTTTTCAACATCATCTGATAGATAAGAAAATGAGTAATTTTAAAAAAGCCCTTCCCGTTCATCTATCAGAGCAAGCAAATGAGGCATTAAAGAGTGAATATAATCTTGACTTTCTCGGGATTACAAAACCAGTATTGGAAAAAGAACTGGAAAACAGGCTTATTGAAAATATCAGAGACTTACTTTTAGAACTCGGATATGGTTTTAGTTTTATTGGAAACCAATACAGATTAAAACTTAACCATAAAGAATATGCTATTGACTTATTATTCTACCACCGAATATTGAAATGCTTAGTTGCCATTGAATTAAAAACCGTTGAATTTGAACCCGAATTTGCCGGGAAAATGAATTTCTATCTTGAACTACTTGATGAACAAGAAAAACAACCAGATGATAATCCTTCAATCGGAATTATTCTATGTCCAATAAAAGACAACATTGAAGTTGAATACGCTTTGAGGTCAAGCAATAAACCAATAGGCGTATCAGAATACAAATTGACTCATAGATTACCAGAGAAATTAAAAGGAAAAGTACCGACATCAAAAGAATTAAAACAAATGCTAACAAAGGCTATACGTAATGCGGGCAAAAGTGGTAAAATAAAAAGTAATGAGTAATAATAAACGACATAACGATTTGGAAATGAAGTGCAATAAAACACCGCCACTAACCATATACTTACCGTTGGGACAGAATTCGCTTAGCCCAGAATATTGTGCAAAATGGGAATTGGACTACACGGGCGCAAATCCCCCCCCCGCTAAGTTCGAGAGGACGGAGTGATACGTTGGCAATAGATGCTCTTCGCACTGAGTTGAAATTCGGGACTATTGATTTGATAATAAATGAACCATAAGTAAATTCACTTGCTTTTCATCATATAGTACTTGTATTTGGGAAAATGCAAGATATAGCCTAATTTTGTGTTGAGATTAATCAATGAAGTTGAGAAATGGAATACAAAACAATCAATCCCGCAACCGGTGAAATTATCGCACATTATCACGAAAGTGATATTGCTCATATTAATAAGGCAATCGAACAAGCAAACAATGCGTTCAATGATTGGAAAAATACTCCTTTCGCCGAGCGTGCAAAAATCATAAGCAGTGTTGCACAAATATTAGAAAATGAAAAGCAAGAAGCGGCTGAATTAATGGCTCTCGAAATGGGTAAACCTGTTACACAGGGTATTACAGAAGTTGAAAAATCTGCTTGGGTTTGTCGGCATTATGCAGAGAATGCCGAAGCAATGTTAGAAGCAAAGTACATACAAACAGATAATGCCAAAAGCTACATTAACTATAACCCACTCGGCGTGATATATGCAGTTATGCCTTGGAATTTTCCATTCTGGCAAGTGCTGCGTTTTGCCGCACCGAATTTAATGGCGGGTAATGCCATACTCTTAAAGCACGCACCTAATGTTCCCCTCTGTTCGCAGAAAATTGCTGATATTTTTATTCGTGCCGGATTGCCCGAGGGGCTGTTTGCAAATATTCTTTTAAGCCAACGTTCTGTGCCGGAGATGAGTAGAGCAATCATTACTAATCCTAAAATAGCCGGTGTTACCCTAACGGGAAGTTCGGCGGCAGGTGCTTCCGTTGCGGAAATAGCCGGGAAGAATATAAAAAAAAGCGTCTTGGAACTTGGCGGAAGCGACCCCTATATTATTCTTGCAGATGCCGATTTGGAAAAAGCAGTAGAGAGTTGCGTTGTGTCGCGTATGAATAATACAGGTCAAACCTGTATTGCGGCAAAACGCTTTATTGTTGCTCGGGAAATTGCCGATGATTTCATTTCTCTTTTTATCGGACGTGCAAAGAAGTATATACCTGCTGAGCCAATAAATCCTTCGACCAACATGGGACCACTCGCTCGAAAAGATTTACAAATGATGGTACATACTCAGACGCAACTTTCCATAAAGAACGGAGCAAAACTATTACTTGGTGGAACTTTGCCGCACGGAAATGGCTTCTATTATCCCCCGACTGTACTTACTAATGTAACGATTGATTCGCCTTCCTTCCACGAAGAAATATTTGGTCCTGTGGCTTCAATCACATCATTCGATAGCGAAAAGGAGGCAGTGCAACTTGCTAATGCAACAGGTTTCGGATTGGGCGCCGCTATCTTCACAGCGGATATTGAGAAAGGCGAATATATTGCAAAAAACGAACTTGATGCCGGCAGCTGTTTTGTCAATCAGTTTGTAAAATCCGACCCACGCTTGCCTTTCGGCGGAATAAAGAATTCCGGCTACGGACGAGAATTAGCAAAGGAAGGCATAAGCGAATTTATGAATATCAAGACAATCGTTGTCGCTTGATAATTATTGCCCTACTTATATTATTTTCTTTTTGCTCTTAATGCTCTGGCACTTACTGTAAAATCAAGAGTAAAAAAATCATTTTTATTCTTTTCGTTCAATTTTTGGGCGGCAAGGAAGCCAATCATTGCGGCATTATCCATACAATAAGCCATTTCGGGGGCAACACTCTTGATAGCAAACTTAGCGGCACGTTCTTTTAATTTTGCTCTTAGCTCGGAATTAGCGGAAACCCCACCGGCAATAACAATTGTTCCGACATTCATTTTGCGTGCCGCCGCAACAGCCTTATGCACAAGCACATCAACAATAGCAGATTGTACGGAAGCGCACATATCGGGGAGCAAATTAGCAGGTACTCCATCAGGATAATTCTTTTGAATGAAATATCGAACAGATGTTTTAAGTCCACTAAAACTAAAATCGAAATCCCCACTATGAAGCATAGAACGGGGAAAGTCGAAAGCCTTTGGATTTCCTTTTTTAGCCAGTTTGTCAATTTCAGGACCACCCGGATAGGGCAAGCCCAACAGTTTGGCAATTTTATCAAATGCTTCGCCGGCGGCATCATCTTTGGTCAGTCCCATAATTTCATAATCACTATACGATTTGACATAGAACAAAGCCGTATGCCCGCCACTGACTACCAGCGAAATAAAGGGAAATTCATTTTCTTCATTAATATTTCCTGAAAACAGATGTCCCTCAATATGATTAACAGGAACAAGCGAAATATTATACCTAAGAGCAAGTCCCTTTGCAAAATTAGAACCGACAATAAGAGAACCAATTAATCCCGGTTCTTTTGTTACAGCCAAAGCATCAATATCATTCATAGATTTATTTGCTTCTGCTAAGGCTTGATGTGTCAAACCGGATATGGACTTAATATGAGCGCGTGATGCAAGTTCAGGTACAACCCCACCGTATTTGCTATGGAAATACTGAGATGAAATGATATTGGAAAGTATCTTTCCGTCTTCAACAATTGCAACGGAAGTTTCGTCGCAAGATGATTCGATTGCTAAAATTATCATTTTATTTCCGATTTAATTCTTTGATACAAAAGATTAAGAGCGCCGCCAACTGCACGCTGTCTGTTAATATCCCGAGCAGTACCGAAAGTAAATCTATGGGCAACAGTTAGAGCAACAGATGAAACGCCAATCCACACAGTTCCAACAGGTTTTTCGGGACTACCGCCGCCCGGTCCGGCAATACCTGTAATACTAATTCCGTAATCACTCCCGAGAAGATTCCGAACATTCGTAGCCATCTCTTCGGCAGTTTCGCGGCTGACCGCTCCATACTCCATTAATGTTTGATGATTAACATTAAGAATACTCTCCTTAATGTCATTACTATAAGCAATTACACCGCCAAGGAAATATTTTGAACTGCCGGGAATATTTGTAAATTCAGCCCCGAGCAATCCGCCCGTACAGGATTCGGCGACAGCAACAGTTTTGTTATTAGCCATTAATAATTCACCTATTACAGATGACAAAGGAATATCGCTATCTGCGACAATATGCTCATTAACTCTATGGCGAATATAGCTTTCAATTTTCTCAATTTTATTTTGTGCTTGCTCGAAATTATTTGCTTCAACACCTATACGCAATCTTACGCCCTGATATGAGGGTAAAAATGCCAGACTACCGGTTTGGTCAAGGAAAGAACTAACATCACCGATTTTTTCTGCAAGCAGAGATTCCGGTACAGCGCTTGTTTGCAATGTTTTGAAAAGAAGAACATCTTCATTATTCCGCTTAATAATGCTTTCAATCAGTGGCAATACAGAATTATTCATAATATATTTCATCTCATTCGGGACACCGGGCATAGAAACAAAATATTTACCGTTTCGTTCAAACAGCATACCGGGTGCTGTTCCGACAGCATTATGTAGCGATTTGCAAGACTTCGGTAGCATTGCCATTTGCATAATTAATTCCGTAGGCTTCAAACCACGCTTTTCGAGTAGAGCCAGAATATTCCCTTCGACACTCTTGTCAAGTATCAAAGTATCATCGAAATAATCAAGCAAAACAGGCTTTGTAATATCATCATGGGTAGGTCCTAAACCACCGGTAATCACAATAAATTCACTTGTATCGGATAAGTTTTTCAATTCCCGTTTAATAGCAAATTCATCGTCCCCGACCGCACAATGTTTTACAACATTAGCACCAAGAGCGGTTATTTGTTCGGCAATCCATGCGGCATTAGAATTGATAATCTGTCCAATGCAAAGTTCATCGCCGATAGACAAAATCGAAACATCAAGCATTATAATATCCCATATTTAAATATATAAATGAAACGAACATAATAACTCATAAGAGAAAGAAAAACATCAGGGCTGTATCCAAAGACACAACCCTGCAATTAACTAACTAGTCAACATTAGAAACACTATTTAGTAACTTTACACTCGTAAGTAACTTCGCACCCTGCGGCTTTGAACATAGCAGAAGCACCGCAATACTTGGTTTGCGAGAGTTCGACCGAGCGCTCCAAATCTTTTAGTTCGGCATCGGGACTAAAAAGTTCATAAACCATATGAACTTTTGTGTACATCTTGGGATGTGTATCACCGCGAACACCATCAATGCTAATATGCAGGTCTTTTATATCTTTTCTTTTTTTTCTGAGTATAGAAATAACATCCATAAAAGTACAAGCACCCATAGCTTGAAGCATAATCTCCATCGGAGTAGCGGCGGTATCTTCGCCACCAACGGAAGGATGAGTATCAAAAACAGTTTCCAGCCCTAAGTCATTAGTGGCTAAAATTCTCATATTTCTATCTAATTTCAGTATGGTTTTCATATTACCTCAATAATCAATTTTTAAATTAAATGAATTTTTATCGGCATACGCCTTCATTTCTTTTTCGATAAACTCACGAACCGCCGGTTTGATGTGAACATCTTCTGTAAGCGGTGCCAGTTCACGAGCAAGAATAGAAGTTAAAGACTCAATCGGTGTACTTTTATTGAGTATAAAGACTTCCTTTTCATTTACAACACAATACCCGCTACGGAAGTTACCTTTTTCCTTACGGATAGTGATACCGAGATTTTTGGAGAGTTCAATTAATTCTTCGTATAAATCATTAAGTTTCATCGTTATGCTCCTGATTAATTTTCTTAATATTATTCAATGGTTTCCAAATGAGAATTAAAATGCTTGCAACAGCACTCATATATGAAATTGAAGCCCAAGCTGTCAGTGTGCTAAATCGTCTGACAAATAATTCTTTGATTAATATATCATCAAAGTTTGCGGCACCGGCTTTTATTAGATAGGACAGGCGAATATCCAATACTAATTCATAGAAACCCCAAGGTACAGCCAAGAGAAATAAAACCAAAGCAATGAACATCCAGCCGTGTTTTTTCAGTTCGCTCCGCCAATAGAAAGCAAGAGCAAGGAAACCTACAAATGCCGCAACAAAGCCCGTCCCTGTATATAACGAACCATAAGTAAATAATTTTACGGTTTGCATACGCATAGCATCATTATACTCGGTTTTCAGTTCCAATTGAGTGAAGGGCATATAAATATCGTAGGCAGTACTTAGCCGCACGATGGCTCCCCCCAGCCATAAAACTATGCCGAATACAAGCAATGTTAATAGTATTTTCGAGATTACATTTCGTTGCATTCCAATTTGTCAATCGTTTATTCCCCCCTGTCATTGCAAATTTACTAAAAGTTCTCGTTATATAATAGTCGTAATTAAAAATGTGGATAAAAAAAAATGCTCGCTCGGAGCATTTGCAATTTCTTTATCAAAGAGTAAGAGAGACGACATCAGGAATAGAGAAACCGCACCCTGAAGAATGCGGATAATCTATTTTGTTGATGATTTTTTTGCACACTATTTGAGATAATGATATAAATATGGTGCAGTGCGGGTTTTATTGCTTTTATTTTCAGTTTACAATGCCGTTTGTTTATATTCATTATTTATATTTTTATCATATACTCCCGCATTGCTTATAGCCATTGTTGTGGGTTGTATTCTTTTCTCTTTTGGTTGAAAAATATATTTTTTGTAAACATTTCGCCTAAATAATAAAAGGCGACCTTGTCGTTAGGTATTTCTTTTCTGGGATTTATTATAATTTTTGTTTTTTCTTGTGAAACAGATATTAGTCCTATATTATTTTCAGTTAATAAATCTTTATCAACTCTATGAATAAAATCAGATGATAGCGCTAAAAAAGATTTTTGTGCAAAATTTTTGTATCTCATTGCTTGATAAAATCCACTTTTCCAGTCTTTTAATTTTGCTTCAATTGCATAAAATTCTGAAATAGTAGGTTTTAATTTGTTTTTAACATAAAAATATTCTGAATCATTTTCCTCAATTAATTCCATTGAAATAAATTTATCAATGATGCAATGGATTTGTTTTTTAGAAAATCTTGTAATAAAATCATGTTCAGATATTTTTTTATTTTTTCTATTTAATAGGGTTAAAGTATGATATAGTAATTCAAAATTATTAAAGTAATATTCCCTCTTATTTATCTGTTTTGAGAATACAATATCTGCAATGCCTATGCCTGTATTTAATTCTTCAACGGACAAAGATTGCCTAAATCTTTCTTTAAAGAATTCTTTTATTACAGGTATCATATCTTTTTCATATCTAAACATTGCCATAATCCTATTTATTTAATGCTTTAAAAACTTTTTTCCAGTTTTGTAAATGTATATAATCAGAAGATTTAAAAACACTTTTTAGTTTTCCATAATTTGCTATTGCTTCATCAATTCTATCAATAAAATAAGTTATTCTTTCATTTTCTTGTATTGTTTTTAAATAATCCACTTCTTTGTGTAAATTTTCTAAAAAGTGTAATTTATTATTTGGTGATTTAATAATGTCAATATATGTCTTTCCTGAACAATAATGGCAATTGCAATAACCTAATGTATTAAAAATTTGCTTCAATTTAATTGGTTTTCTTCTTTCAATCGCAATTGTTCCTAATAATTCAGGAAAATAATATCTCTCATACATATTGTATGCGTCCGTAGCTTCTTTATACAAATCTTCATAAAAACTCTCAAACCTTGCAGTGCCGGTTGAAAAACCACTTATTCCTGATGAAATTAGTCCCAATCCAATACCGGGACTTACTCTACCAGCGATTACTGGTTTATTGGTATATTTTTGTAAAGTTGTTAAAGTAGTTATGTAGTGAAACAAAGTAGTGGAATTAGTTTCATTACTAATATTATCTACATATATTAAATATCCGTCACAAGTTAATGATGAAAAAATATTCAAAAAGTCTTCTTTGAAAGTTGTATCTACTAAACTCTGACTATTTATACATATTCCTGCATATAATGGAATAGTAGAGTAGTCAGGTATAGAATTTTTGTAATCAATGCTTTCTTTAATTAGTTTAATATCAAGGTCAAACCATTCTTCAACAGGATTGCGTCTATGAGTTGCGGGAAAATTTGTGTTATAAACATAATGAAATGGGGTTAGAAAAATATTAGGTTCAAGATTTGCTTGTGCATCAATAACTTGTTTAACATATTCTTTTTTCTTTTGATTATTTATTAAATATGATGGTGATATAACATAAAAATTATCAGGAAAGTATGGTAATTCTTGCAATCCTTTTACATCTTGTTGTGCTGAATATGCAAGTCTAATTGTTGCAGGGTCAATAATAATGTTAAAGTTCCCTTTATGCAGCATTGGAAGAATGTTTTTTGTTTGTCTTAAATTTTGATAATTGATAGGGAAAATTACATTTATTTCTTTTTGATATCTTTTAGAGAAATTCTCAATAGCTGATTTTTCATTATATAATCTGATATATGCTCTTATTGAGGTATCAAATTCTTTAATTGTTCTTGTTCCATTAATATTTATAATTGCATTTAATAATTCTTCTGCGCTACTATATCTTTTATGGGGTTCTTTTTCTAATAGTTTTAGAATAATATTTTCAACTTCGTTGTTAATTAATGGTTTCCATCTTCTTGGTGGGATTGGTTGTTCATATAATATTTTCTGAAAAAGTTCAGGTATAATAGTTGCGGAATAAGGTAACTTATTAGTTAGCATTTCATATAAAATCAGTCCCAAAGTATATAAATCACTTCTTTTATCAATATGTTTACTATCTTTTACTTGTTCAGGAGACATATATATAGGCGAACCCATAACTTCGCCAGTGCTTGTAATCGAGGTATAGTCAATAATTTTAGAAAGTCCGTAATCTAATGTTTTTATTTGTTCACCATTTACAATAATATTTTCAGGTTTCAAATCACGGTGAATTATACCTTTATCGTCTTCTGGTCCTCTTATTGAATGAAGAACATTAATACCTTCTAATATTTTCAGAAATATTTTTAAAGCCTCTTCTTCTGTCAAAGATTTACCTGATAAAAACTTCCGTAAGTTTACACCTTCTGCATATTCCATAACAAGAAAATATGAAGGAACACCAGAAATAGTTTCTTTAAAATCGTCAATATATTTAATAAGACTTGGATGAGAAACAGATTTCATTATATCTATTTCTCTTTTAATTCTGTTATCATCCCCTTTTTCTCGGTATTCTTTCAATACATAATCTTCACGAAATATTTTTATTGCGTATACAGTTCCTTCTTTCTCTGCTTATAAACAGAACCAAAACCACCGCTATCAATAAATTCAGTGATTTTGTAACCTTTAATTGTTGTTCCAATTATATTCATACCATTTTTTCTTTTTTATATTACCCACAATGTTCTGGGCTAAGCGAATTAATCCCGGATTATTTAGTTTAGCTTATATTGGGCAGAGTTCGCATAGCGAACTCATCGCTTTGCCCAGAACATTGGGACAGAATGAGCGTAGCGAATTCTGTCCCAAAACCCGTATAAACGCAATATAACAAATTTTTCGCAAATAATTTACATATATCAGTTTATCCTACTATGCTTGTATTGCAAATAAGATATATATATGTAATTGAGTTGAACAAACACAAATAAAGTTATTAAATGATTTTGTTAATATCTGTTGGGGTTTGAATAGCTCGGCTATTTTCTTCCTCGCCTTTTGGAGAGGGCTGGGGTGAGGGTCGGCTGTTTAATTCAAAATAATTTAAAAACCGTTTTCTTGTCGCCACATCTCAATTCCATTATATTGCAAACGAGTGTTCGCTCACTCCACGTTCTTTGAAAAGTAATAGGTACATGTAGAAGAAATGTAGAAAGTGTAGAAAAGTGTAGAAAATCGTAGTAAAATGTAGAAATAGGGCGAACTGCATATATCCCATAACGCATTGCTACTACAAGCATTTACGTTATATTTTATAATTATTATATTTTTCCCTGTATCGTAGTAAAAAATTACTAATCAATAGAAAAGTGTAGAAATTTTACTACAAACCGCATCTTTTAAGGTGTGGTTAGGTAATATGCCTTTTGCCTTTCTTTTCTTCTCCTTGTTCAAGGAGAGGTGGACTGCCGAAGGCAGGACGGAGAGGTGAGTTCTAAACAGCCGCCCATCTACCAAAGGAAAAGGTAACATAAATTATTCACCTCAATATTTCTTGTATCCCGTGATGAACCACTTGTCGCTGATGAGTTGTGTGTTGAATTTATAGTTGCGTATATAATCGAATTCCATATTGACTACGCAAAAGTCCGCCGAAAGTGTGTCCGTGTAGTTACGTGTTATTTTGCGTTTAGCAATATTTCTGTTCAGGCGTTTAAGTTCTTCAAAGAGTTCGACTTTTTCAATCGCAAGATATTGCCCGCCGGAATTTTTTCTCATTAATGCGACTGCATCTTGAATCTTGTTACTGTCTAGTTTGATTTTGAATAGCATTACAGTACCAATAGGTGATGTTTGGTCTATTGCTATAACGGCTGCCGTTTTTGTGCCGATTTGAAACAGCTCGCATGCCGTCAATGTAAGAATTGCTATTATTATTATTGCACGTTTCATAAATTAAAAAAAGAAATAGTTGTGTTTAAAACTTCCTCAAATGTTTCTGTCGTTTGTTTAAACGGATGTGTTATGCCAAAAGTGTGTCCGGTGTTTTCGACCAAATGCAATTTCGATTCTTTATTTATTACCAATTTATATAATCCTTCGCTTTCCTTGTATCGAACAGTTATATCTTGTTTACCGTGAACAAAGAGAATAGGAATATCTAATTGTAGCACGCATTTATTCGGAGCGTATTTTTCTTTATTGTTTTCGTAATCATCTAAATATCTTCTGTTAATCCGCAACATTCTACCCATACGCGTGTATTCAAATTCAAAGTATCCGATTTGCAGAAACTGCTCAATCTGGCGGCGTGGATAACGAACAAACCTATCAATTCCGCTCCAAGAAGATACTTTCGATATACGTTTATCTGCCGCCGCTGTTAGCAGGGCAACCGAGCCGCCGCGTGAATGCCCCGCAAGATAAATTTCACCTGACCAAATATCATCAATGTCGGAAATTATTTCGCCATTTCCGAATGCGTTAATAACTGCTATTGTATCAGTAATTTCCCCGCTGATTGTGTAGTCGGCAAATTTTTCGGGTTCAAGAAAATCATCTGCGCCCGCAGGAACCCCGCAATGAGAATTGCTAATATTAATCACAACAGCACCGGCAGCGGCTAAACGTCCGGCGGCATAAGGAAAGAATCCCCAGTCCTTCCAAGCCAGAAATCCGTGCAACAAAATAACAAGGGGCAAATTGTTTTTAGATGCCGGATAGCGTATGTCCGCAAAAATTTTATCACCGGCATTATTTGTAACTACAAAAGTATCTTCAATCAGTTCAAACATTATTTAGCATCTAACTTAATTTCTTTTGTTATTTCTTTTCCATTATGTAGATAAACAATCTTCACCATATCACCGGGCGAAACCTCTTTGAGTGCATTAGTAAAATCCATAATATTATTCACGGGCTTACCATTGAATAGAGTCAAAACATCACCCGCTTGCATACCCGAACGCTCGCAAGGAGTGCCGCCCCTGCACCCTTTAATAATAAATCCGTCAGCACTGTTTGCAAAATCAGGAATAGAACCGAATGATACTTTGATTTTGCCCTTGCTATGCGCCCCCATACTGTGTCCTTTAGGTGCAATAAAATCAAATTCATTGTTGCTTGCGGCATCTCTGACAACTCTTTCGGCAAAATCAATTACACGCAGCATTCCCCTATAATTAATCCTATTCCAATCGTCGTTTTCCGTATTATAATCATCGTGAGTACCTGTGAAGAAAAAGATTGCCGGAATTTTTTTCATTATGAATGATGCGTGGTCGCTTGGTCCGTATCCGCCGGAATTTTTTGTTATTGCTATCGAATCTCCTGCTATTCTATCAACGATTGAATTTAGTGTGTTTGATGTACCGGTGCCAAAAAGAATGATATTATCTTTCAATCTGCCAACCATATCGAAATTGAACATAGTTTTGATTTTTTCAAGTGGCAGTGGCGGATTATTGACGAAATAATCAGAGCCGAGCAAACCCATTTCTTCGGCATTGAAACTGACGAAAATAATACTGCGAGCAGGTGGATTATCTTTGAATCTGCGGGCAAGTTCCAGCATTGCCGCAACGCCGGAAGCATTGTCGTCAGCGCCATTATATATTTTCGGATAACGACTACGCCGTTTTATTTGTATTTCACCATGACCGATATGGTCGAAATGTGCACCTACAAGTATATATTCATCAGGCTTTTCGTTCCCTTTTAACATAGCAAAAACATTAGAAACAGTTGCCTTTTCGGGTTGCAACTCTGTAGAAATCTCAATCGTAACGCGTGGCAGAATAAAACTTTGCGGTTGTTTTGTTTGCATTAGTTGCATTTCCACAGGATACATTTTTTTCTTTTTTGGGAAATACTTTGCAATTTCCGTTCGCTTAACCTGTACGGCAGGTATGCCGAAATTTTGGTAACCACTTGCAATTTTGAAAGGATAAAAAGTATTTGCAGAATCGCTCAAACGTTTGACGAAAACAACGCCTACCGCTCCGTGTTTTTTAGCATTCTGAACCTTGTATGCAAGTGTAGAGTAGTTAATAAAACTTTCGTCAAGCGGCTGTCCATCGGCAGAATCAGAAATAACAATTACAATTTTTCCGTTGACATCTATATTTTGATAGTCATCATAGCTATGCTCGGGTGCAGATATTCCATAACCGACAAAAGCTACTTCACCTGCCGCACTACCATTTGCCGAGATAGCAAGCGGCATAAATTCTTTTCCTGATGTCCATTTCTTTTTTGCCTTGAGCCACATATCCGGTGGCAAGCCGGGACGCTCTACAATTTTCGTAATTGTGAAAGCATTGTTAGCAGTTGGTTGCATTCGATAATTTATCTGAAACTCCTGTGAATACTTGCCCGCAAGCGGCAATAGCCCGATTTGCTTAAACCGGCGAATAATATATTCTGCGGCAGTAGCATTTTCACGGGTGCCTGCAAGGCGTCCGCCAAGTTCGTCGGAAGAAAGGTATTGCAAATCCGTCTTGATGTTGTCAGCGGAATTATCTGTTTGTGCCAGTACAAATAGAGGCGAGAGCAGGACTAATGCAATACCTGCTAATCGAAAATACAATTTACTCATATTCATTTTTCACTCTGTTTTAGTTTTCAATAATAACTATATGCAAACTTATTTTATTACGAGATATTAATCAAGTTTATTCTTAATTTTTTTTCGATTAGCAAAAATAAACATAAATAATTTCTATTGCTCTATGTGTTCTAAATGATATAGATAAAGGTGTAGAATGATTATTGCTGTTAAAACAATCTTGAGATGGTATTCATAGGTAAAAACATTTTACCGCTTTCTTCAAGTTTGATGAAACCGTATTTTGTATAAAATTGCTCTGCGGCATTGCTTAACGGTTCGACTATAACAGCAGTTGCTCCGATTTTTTTTCTCGAAACATCATAGCTTTCTTTCAAGGCATCTACCAATAAATATTCACCGCATCCTTTGCCTTTATATGTTTTATCAATGGCTAATCTACCGAGCAAAATAACGGGTACTGCCGTGTATGATTTGGGCAATCTCTTTGCGTATTTATGTGGAACATCTTCGAGTGGGATGCTTCCGCTCGAAAGAGTGTAATATGCCTTGACTATATTTTGCTCATGGAAAACAAAACATACGGAAAGTTTTCTTTTTACATCTTGACTTGCTTGACGTTTAATATATGCATTCAGCAACTCGACACCGCAATCAAAATCATTACGTATGTGATGCTTGCGTAGTAATTCTTTGACTAAAATCATTTTGCAGGTTGATTTTCGAGATATTTTTCGGTGGCACGTTTCAAATTCTCGTTTGGTTCAATTTCGGAAAATATAGCATTAAAGAAAAGTTCTTTTTCTTTTTGCGTAACGAGAATCCTCGCTTTTTCTCTGAATATTTTCGTTGCATATTCGCGAACGGCGGAAACAACAAAACTCGAAAGAGTATTGTATCCGGCAAGTTGAGACGCTTCTTCGAAAAATAATTTGTCTTCTTCTGCTAGTCTCAACTCAAATCTTGATTGTTTTATATCCATAGTTTTCATTTCACTCACCTTTCTTTTGCAAATGTACGGAAAATATCCGTACAAAACAAATATTTATTGCAATTTTGCGGATTTATTACAACTTTGAATATTGGTGCAGTTGGGTAGTATGGAAGAGGAAATTAATGGTTAATTCTGATACTACCTAATAATTAAAGAATTTATACTGGTTTTTATTATTCGTGAATTATAAATAAACAAGTTGCATAAGTATAATATTCTTGTCCTTCCCAATAAAATTTTAATTTTAGATCTTCAAAATTTATATTTTTATTTTGGTTTAGATAGTTGTTGATATTATTAAATAATAAATCCCTATTTCTCTTAAGTTTCCAACTTTCTTCAAGATTATTTATATCAATTAATACGATAAAAAATCTGTTTGCCGAATCAAATCGTCTAGTGCCTTGATTTTCATAAAACCATTTAATAAGATTAGTAGAATTTTCAATAGTATTTTGAATTATCTTTTTTCTGGTTTTATGAAATTTTTTAATGTAATTTCTAGAATCATCGGAATTTTGTTCTGTTATTTTTGTCAGTAAATCAGTGAAAAGTTCTTTATCTTTCAGTTCTCTATTAATAGGAATATTATTTGCTCTTGCAAAAGATTTTAGTTCTGTTAATTCAGGTCGCAATCCTAATTCTCTTCTCATTTCTTTCATATAACCATCAGGGAAATATGTTACTTTTAAATCAAATGGAAAATTTTTCCAGAAGAAATCTACTTTTCTAACTAATCCTATTGCTGGCAATATATCCGAGTGGTCTTTAAACATATCTTCTATTAAGATAGAAGACCAATGATTATACCAAGAACTTAGTATATAACCTTTTAACCTTGGATTAATATCATTCTCAATTCTTTCAATAAGTTCTTCGTAATTCTGAATTTTTTTTATGTAATTATTTACAATTGTTTGTTCCACTGCATTTTGATAAAATCCTCCCCAATACAAGACAGGCAAACGATAAAGTTGATTATAAAGATTTTCTTCATTACTCTTTCTTATCGTTCTTTCTTCTTCGTAAACTTTTTTTATAAAATCATCTAATATTCCATTATTAATATTTTGGCAAAATATATATTTAAACAATTGACGACCTTGAACATTTTCAATGTTTATACTTACTTGTTCTGCTAGTTGTCTTAATAATTTAACCCTTGAAAGAGAACGGAGTTTTAGAAAATACATGCCATATCCGTTATTAAAAATTTTCTCAAAATTATTAGCCTTGTAATAATTATATAATTCTTCAAAAATTTGTTCCATTCTATATTCCTTTTTCATTAATAATTTTTATAACTTCTGATAATTTAAAAAATTCTTTCTTTTGTAGAAAATTCTTAAAAATAACATTAATTAAACTGTAAATTTCTTTATGTTCTTTTTCGTCAATAATTTTATTGATTTCTTTAAGTAGATAATCTTTATCTTTATTAAGTGTGAGAATTTTAATATTGTCCAAAGAATTACAATATGTTTTCTTAAATGTTAATATAAAATCAGTCTTTAACCCTTTTTTTCTATTGTCTTGAACAACAGAATTAGCCGAATATCCTAATGTTTCTACTGACAAAAGTTCAAAACCTATTTTAGTAAGATATGATATTAAATTTATCCAAGTTTTATCATCAAGACTATTAAACATTAAAGAAAAATATTTATTGGGTTTTAATATTCGATAAATTTGACAATAAACTTTATTAATAAGCATATTATAGTTCTGAATATCTTTCTTTCTTTCTTTTGCATTACTGATAATTATTTCATCATTGAAATTTACATCTTTCTGTAACCAAGAATTCCACAAAATGCCAAGTTCTAAATATGGTATTCTATCACCGTGAGGTGGGTCAGTAATAATATAATCAATAGAATTGTCAGGAATTTCTCCTAATACATTTTGCGCAGGTTTGTTTATTAGAGACAAATTGTAGTTTTTTGAAAGTATACTTTGAATATTCTTTGTTTCCTTTAAGACATAGTTAGAATAATTTTGTTCATTTTTTGCCTTAATAATTTTCTTAAATCTACTTTCATAATTTTTCCAAACATTTATTTCAAAAAAATCTTTCGGTGTCCAGTATCCAATAACCCAACTACCTACTTCTTTTTTCTCAAGAGTATGACCATTATTTTTACCCCTTCGTTTTACAATGAAAACCATTCTGCTACTTTGTCCCATACTGGAAGTAAAAACAAACTTAAAAAAATCTTTAACTTCTTCATTTTGTATTTTTTCAATTTCATTGTAAAGTAATGAAAGGGCATAAAGATTTCTTGGAGTAAACAAATCAAAAACTTTTTGTACTTTTTTTGTATTAATTCTTGAATTATGAAAAAAAGAATTTTTAGGATAAAAATATGGTATATCATTAAGTGTAATTTCGCGGGCATTTATTTCATCTTCTTCTGTTGGTTCAAATACGATTTTCTTTTTACTCCCATTAGAATACCATATTTCGGATAATTTTTCTCCTTCCCAAACAAAATGTGTAGCACAAATTATCGTGCCATTTCTTTTAACTTTATATAAACTATCAATCTTTTGCTTTATTTTTGCTTTAATATTTGCAAATTCATTTGCTACTTTGTTAGTATTGATTTTCCTTATCATTTGTTCAGTAATAAAAATGGCAGAAGGATTAATATCAATTCCTATTGCTTTGCGTCCAAGTATTATACTCTCAATAACAGAAATTCCAGAGCCACAAAAAGGATCAATAACAACATCATTTTGATTAGAATATTTTTCAATAAAATCTCTAACTACATTATATGGTTTTTTTGACCAATACTTATGCATAGCATAAATACCAGTATATGTATCTGCCTTATGGTGGTCTTGTTTTTTTTCTTTAAATAATTCCGTTTGTTTTATCATATGACCACTTTTCAAATTTCGTCTCACATATTTAATAATTATACAATTATAATATTCCCAAATTTCTATAATTAATTATTGAATTTTTCCCAATCATTTAAGAATAAATTCAGAATATCACCTGATTTAATATTATTATTTTTATGCCCAATATCATTTCTAATATCTTTGAGCAGATTTTCAAGTGATATCATAATAATGATACTATCGCTATCTGGTTTATTCTTCTTATTAGCGCTTTCTATAATCAATTTCCTTCATTTTACATAAGATTTTAATGTTTTGTCAGAAAGCCAAAGAATTGATTTTTTATTAATATTCCAGAATGATTCATTTATTTCTTCTATATATAAATGTTTTGAGTTTTTAGATTGTTTCAAAATATTAAAAATAAAATCAATAAATTCTTCGTAAGCAGGAAGCTTTTGTTCTCGAATTTGTTGTTCATTTATTTTCTTTTTTTCAAAGTATCTTGTAATTAAATATCCAATAATGGTAACAGTACCTGCAATAATTGTAGCAATAATATTTGGATTAATATCTTTCATTTTATCTCCCTTATGTAAAGATACCAAAATATATCTTTAAATGGTATGTATCCTACTTGCATTTGCAATTTACTTTTTTCCACGATATAATACAACATATTTCTCACCTAAACACATCTTGCTCATAAGACACTTTTTCCAAGACGAGACCTTCAGGTGTAACTAAGGGACTGGACTTGCGGCGGTCGGCTTCGGTAAAGCTTTGTTTAATCTCTTCGAGTGTGCGGCGGTCGCGTGCATAGTCCACCATAACGCCGACCAATGCCCGCACCATACCGTAAACGAATCTGTTCGCCTTGATGTGCAGAATCCTGTGTGTCTCATCAATCTTTTCCCAATAGCAGAATTCGATATTGCAGGTGTAGCTTTTTGTCTCCGTATTGTTTTTGGAGAATGTAGTAAAATCGTGCTTACCGACAAACACGCCGGCGACTTCGTCCAGTTTGTCCAGATTGATGTTATACTTGTAGTAGTTAGAGAAATGCCTCAGAAATACTGAACGCCGCGTGTGTATAGAATAGGAATATTCGCGAGCTATCGCATCAGATGTAGCATGAAACTTATAGTCCACTAAATTTGCCTGTTTAATGCAAATATCTTCGGGCAGGTTGGAGTTAATCGCTACAACGATTTTTTCGTCTGGTATATTCGATTTCTCGCGCAGTATGGAATGAGCGACCTGCCCGCGAGCGTGAACACCTGCGTCCGTCCGCCCCGCACCTATGCAAGTCAGCGGACGATTGAAAGCGGCACTGAGGGCTTTTTCGACAACTTCCTGCACGGCAAGTGCATTAGTCTGGCGTTGCCAGCCGGCATAGCGCGTGCCGTCATATTCTATTTCCATAATTAATGTTCTTTTGTCGCTCATAGCATAACAAAGATAATAAAAAAGGGCGGCTGAAAAAAGCCGCCCGGTAATTACTTCATTACGAAATATACTTATAATTCTTCAAATCTACCTTGGAAGAATCTGAGATAAGGCGGCTCGTAAACCATCTTCAAGCCCTTTGCTTCGTGACGGTTTTGGTATAACTCAATAATTGAATATGCCGCTACGTCAAAGTGCGATTGAGTGTAAACACGTCTCGGAATTGTCAATCTGACCAATTCGAGCTTAGGCATATTATGTTCGCCTGTTTCCTTATTCCTGCCTGCCGAAACAATACCGCGCTCCATAGCACGAACACCGGAAGCAATATATAAATCACCGGCAAGTTTCTGTGCCGGAAACTCCGTCTGGGGGATATGGTCGTAAAACCTCTTTGCATCAAGGAAAACGGCATGACCACCAATAGGTCTGACGATTGGAATACCGGCTTCGATTAAAAGATTACCGAAATATTCGACCTGACGTACACGTGCCGAAATATTATCATCTGCAATCGCTTCTTCCATACCGCGTGCCATAGCTTCCAAATCACGACCGGCAAGACCGCCGTAAGTATGCAAACCTTCGTAAACGACAACCATATTTCTCAATTCTTGGAATAAATCCCAATCATTGCAAGCAACAAATCCACCGATATTAACAAGCAAATCTTTCTTTGCACTCATTGTTGCCGCATCGGAATACGAGCAGAATTCCTTGTGAATTTCCGCAACCGTTTTATCCTTGTATCCTTCTTCGCGCTGCTGAATAAAATAAGCATTCTCCATATTGCGGGTTGCATCAAGAACAACTTTGATACCGTTATCGTGAGCAAGTTTGGATAGTGCTTTCATATTTTCCATTGAAACAGGTTGTCCACCTGCCATATTAACCGGTGCGCCCACAGTGATATAAGCAACATTCTCGGCACCGACTTTATTAATCAATGCTTCAAATTTGTTTATGTCAATATTTCCCTTAAATGGATGCTCTACCTGCGAATCGTGTGCTTCGTCAATAATAACATCAACGAAAATACCGCCTGCCAATTCCTGATGCAAGCGTGTCGTTGTGAAATACATATTGCCTGCAACATATTGACCTTTTTTAATCAATGCTTTTGAAAGCATGTGTTCTGCACCGCGTCCCTGATGTGTAGGGACCAGATATTTATAACCGTAAAATTTCTGAACATTTGCTTCGAGATAATAGAAATTCTTACTACCAGCATAAGCTTCGTCGCCGAGCATCATACCTGCCCATTGATAATCACTCATTGCATTTGTACCGCTGTCTGTCAGCAAATCAATATAAACGTCATCTGATTTGAGCAGGAATGTATTCCAGCCCGCTTCTTCCATTTTTTCTCTGCGATATTCTTTTGTTGTCATGTGCAGAGGTTCGACAACTTTAATTTTGTAGGGTTCAGCCCAAGGTTTTCTTTCGAATGCCATAGTTTATCTCCAAATTTTAATAATTAATAAATATATAGTTTGGTTTCAATTGTTTGAATGTCGCATCTATTATATTCTAGCGACAAACCGGACAAAGAGAGGACTATTCCGGATTGCGGCGGAGTGTTGTGTATCTGTTGAAATATGTGTGATAAGCTGAAATCATTATATATTAATATTTTGCAAATCAAGCAATTACAAAATTACAAATTGAATGCTTGTTTTTCAAATTTAAATAAAAAATATTATTATCTATAAGAAGAACATAAGGGTTCCAAAAATTGAAAATTTTTAATGGTATTAATTTATAAATAAATATTCACGCTAATTTACTATTATATTTAAAAAAAAGAGACGCCCGAGTTAGGCGCCTCTCTTAATAATTATTTGCGAATTATTCTTCTATCTTGCAATGACTACTTTAAATAGGTAATTCTTATTTGCACTATTAATTCGTACGAAATACAAACCGGTCGGCAGTTGCTCAAGTCCTTTTACATAAATGTAATTTCCCGAAATTGAATAAGCAATTCTATGCTCAGTACCTAAGCAATCAACAAAATCAATGCTAATATCAGAAGATAAGTCGTTTGGCATTTCGATTCTCATAGTAGAAGAGGCAGGATTTGGAATAATGCTTGCATTGTTTATTTTATTCCACTCAATTCCCGTGCATGGTACTGTTTTGAAAGTAAACACATCGGAGTCAATATCTCCATCATCATTGTGTGCAGTAACTTTCCAGAAATAATTTTTGTTGCAAACAAGTTTTTTATCCAGTTTGTATTTTAAATCTTCGCCTTCTTTTGCCAGAACATTCGCTTGCTTAACGATATGATTGAAATCCTTATCAGTTGCAATGCGGAAAATAAACGAGCTTGCATGAGTTGTGTATTTCCAAGTGAACTCTATATCGTCCAATTTAATATTTTTACTTTTATCAAGAGGTAAATTCAATTCGGGTTTTGCCGGTAATACTTTATCTTCCTTTGTTGTAAAACTCCATACCGTACCATCGACAGTTTTATCGCAAACAGTACCCTTTACTGTCCAATAATGCTTAGTCGTAGGCAACAATTTTCCAACAAATGTATATGTAGTATCGGAAGTCTCGTATTCCTTTTTATACGGAGACGAGAAATCGGCAACAGTATCAATAATAAAAATAAAATTTTGATTCTGCTTGTGCCAAATAAATTTTGGTGTTAGTCTGACATCAGTAGCCATATTAGCAGGGGAAATCATAATCGGAGCAACAGGAGATGGTGGCACTAAAAACCAAGTCTCACTCCAAGGGCTTTCGCCTTTTGTATTTTTTGCTTTGACACGCCAGAAAAGAGTATCACATTCAATTTTTTTTAATATTAATTCGAGTGTTGTATCGGAAATATTCTCATTCAGTTTGGCATTTGCAAAACCGGAGTTATTAGCTGTTTGCACTGTGTATGTAGCGGCATTCTTTGACTTGCTCCAACGTAAATTAGTCGTTGGTTTTATAGCGCTTCCCTTTGCCGGTGCAAGCGGTTTTGGTGCCGGCGGCGGCTCAATAAACGAACGGAATACAATAGAACTAGAATTCATATTCGGTATTGCAAGCGTATCGTTAAATTGATTATAAAAGATGTCTGCCGGTCCATTTTGATTGGAAACAACAGTAGTGATACTGCCGGTAAAATCGTCTTTTACTTTATAGACTTTTCCGGCACCCTGACTTTGAGAAATCCAAGCGGAAAAGTAAATATTACCCTTACCGTCTTTGCTTATCCCGTCCATTAGATTTATTTGCGTTGTCAGCAAAGTCGTTACTTTCAAATCCGACAAGCTAATTGCCTGTATTGGCGAATTGTTGCGGAAGGAAACAATAATTAATCGATTACCGTCAAACATAATACCGTTAGGGCTTTGGATATTGCCTTTTACAGCTAAGCGAGAATACTTATTCTTTTTAGAGTCGTATTTATAAATAGAGTTATTTCGGGTATCAGTAATATACAAATTGTTTTTGTCGTCCTTACAAATATCGTTCAAAAACAAAGCACCGGAGATAGTTTCATTTTTTATCAATTGTCCGGTTTTGATATTGAAAGACTTAATTGCCGTTACATCTGCAACATAAAGTATATTCCCGACAATTTGCATTCCTTTTGGTTGTGTCAATCCGCTTGCCCAAGTTGTTGTATTTCCTCCCCAATCCAGTGCAGTAATTGAACCTGCTCCGGCATTGGAAACATAATATCGCTTATTGGCGTTATCCCATACAATACTTTCGGGACTACGGTACTGCGCAAATAATGCACTTGAAAAGATAAATAAAAAGATAAAAGCGAAGACTTTTTTCATAATTTGTCCATATTTGTTTATAAAAAATTAATGAGTACAAAAACATTAACAAGAACAATAAATATTAGTTACACAAGAATTTTATTAATTGAAAAAAAGATAGTGTAAATTAAACTCTGTCTGATCAGTATTTAGCCATTAAAATTCATAATACTGATTTTTTATTTATGTAATTAAATCAATTTTAACTCTATCACCAAATCTGATAGATAATTGTTGAATTGTTAAAGCCCAATTTTGTAATGGTACTGTCCATTTTTTCCTGATTTGACAATA
>Ga0256846_1000162_pt1 | contig 29638 bp, 25 predicted proteins | sample TevniametaG_FD_189098 | JGI IMG/M metagenome (GOLD analysis project Ga0256846, IMG submission 189098) | Tube worm associated microbial communities from hydrothermal vent at the East Pacific Rise, Pacific Ocean - Tevnia | ecosystem: Host-associated > Annelida > Integument > Unclassified ...
CCATGGCAAAAACAGTAACCGGAAGTTGAACTTCTTCGCCGGGGCTTATCACACGCGGCATGGTGGCAATAACCATTAATGGTTTTTTTACAGGTGTAGTTTTTTCTGTTTTACCGTAGGCACCGTTATTGCCCGCAACAACCATTGTTTTTACCGAACCTACATAATTGGGCATCACAAAAGTATGTTTGTTTGTTCCCGATGTCAATTCAAACGGACCAAAGAATTTTACCACAGGTTTAAACCTGTCAGCTTTTTTTGCATCAACGGGTTTTATCTCCTCGTCGCCGCCAATAGCCAACAATCCCGACATTTCTCCCGACGATGCTCCCATAACATATTTATACATATCCCATGTTTTAATGCCGAGAGCCTCGTGAGTATAAAACGCATTCCACACATCGGGCGTGGTAAAACGAGTAAGGTCAAGCAATCCTTCGTCAACAACAGCTATTGTGTAAGTCATTTTTTTGCCGTCGGCTTCTTGCACTTTTACTGTTACCTTTTGATTCGGTTCCAATACATCCGGCATTGATAATACAGGATGTAAACGGGTTTGCGGATTTTCAACCGAAACACTCTCTATTCCGTAAAGCCTTATAGGTAAGTTGTTTTCTGTTTGATTGTGCGGTTGTATAAACGATATGTTGATATAAACATTAGGACACATTTCGGGTTCGGCAGTAAAGGTAAATTTATTGCCTGTTTCGGCAACATCAACCCAGAATGTTTTCAGAATTTTACTGCCTGTTTCAAGGCTCACAAATGCTTTACCTGTTTGCGACGATGGAAGTTCTACTTTTACAATATCTCCTGTATTGTATGATTTTTTGTTGGTTGTAAAACTAAGTATTTCAGCTGCTTCGGTATTTACATCGTTGTCATACCACCAACCGCTGTAAGTTGTAAAAAACAATTTTCCGGCAGAATGCCCGCTTACCGGGTCAGTTACAATTATCAATTTTTCACCCCACGTTTCTTTATTGAATTTCAGTTTATACAAAGCCTTTCCGTTGCGAGTATCAATATAATCGGTTTTTATCAGATTTTTTCTTTTGTCTCTCACATAGCGAGCCAGTTCGTAATCGCTTGCATCTTCCCACCACCAGCGGCGTTCAATTTTATAAATTTGTATTTTTACTTTATTACGATCAACCGGATTGCCGTTTTCGCCAAGAGTTACAACAGGAATTAAAATTTCCTTATCGGAAAACAGAGCATTATTCCAGCCTTTACCTTCGGGAACTTTCACACCGGCATAACTTTTATAAGGTGAATATTTTAACGAAAAAATATCGGTGCTGAAATTTCCGCTCTCTTCAAAAGCAAAAGTTTTAAATTTAGCGGTTAACATTCCCGGCGATTTACTTCCCGAATTTATTTTTGTTTTTACCGATGCATTACCGTTTTCGTCGGTATAGCCCGAAAAAACAGTATTATCGTAAGAGTAAAATTCTTTCGACGGATTGTCAAACGAATAATTGTCGTAACCTTTAAATGTTGTTTTTCCTTTTGAAACAATAAGGTCAATTTTTACTTTTATGTTTTTTGCCGGTGCTCCGTGAAGCCATTTTACATTTAACTTGCCGTTTTGCAAGTTGTTGTCGTGCAGTATTTCAGAACCAAAATCAAGATTTATTTTCAGTCTGTTGGGTTTTATTGTTTCTATATGTAAATATTTTGTAAAAACAGAACCTCCTACACTTATTTTTGCAAGCCAATTGCCCGTTGGGTCGTCTTTTTTTGTTGCTGTTCTAAAATCATAAAAACCGTTTAATCCGTTTGTTGCTATTTTTTGATAATACAGTTTATTGTCGGGCGAATAAAGTTCGAATACCACAGGATGATTTTCGGGCAGCACTCTATTTTTATCTTCAAGAATAAACGAAATGTAAATACTGTCACCGGGTCGCCACACTCCACGTTCACCGTAAATAAAGCCTTTCAATCCTTTTTTGTTTTTCTTTCCGCTTACGTTGAACATGCTCATTGATAGTGCCGAACCATCGTCAATACGTAAATATCCGCGTTGTTTGTCTTTTTTGGCAATCAACAAAAACGGTTTTCCCGAAAGGGAAGCAGCAGCTTTACCGCTATTGTCAGTAACTACGGTAGTCATAAGTTGTTGTTGAAAATTGTAAATATCAACATTTACTCCTTGAACAGGATTTGTAGTTAGCAAATCGGTTACAACAAAAATAAAATCGTTGTTTTCGTTGCTTTTGGCAATTATTCCCAAATTAGATGACAAAATATTACGAGCAATAAAATTTTTGCTATTCATGTAATACGATTCGGAGCACGGATTTTCTCTTTCGCTCCAATTATAAACCGAATAGTCAATCTTAAAATCATCGTAGTAATACAAATCGGGATTATCGTAATCGGCAAATTCATTTTTATCGGAAAAAGGTTTCAATTCGTCACCTGCAGTATTATTACCACACGAATACAAACTCTGACTTTTATCGAAACTTATCAGCACTCTGTAAATGCTTCCGGGTTCGGTCTTTATCAATTTAGCCAAATCAAGCGAGAAATTGTTCCACACTCCATAATCAATATATTTATCGGATATAAGTTGTATAGTATTTTTATAAATTAATCGCCCTACACGACGCATCTCACGCGAGCCGTCGAGTTTGTTGTTTTGCAAAAATTGAGCAATATTATCTTCATAAATTTGAATTATTCGTACATTTACAGCTTTCAGATTTACCGCCTTAAACGGAAAAATAAGTCCCTTATCCGAACTTGTCGGCATTATTACGCCTTTACCTATCGGTTTTAGTGCAGGTTTTAAATTTTCAAAAGCTATTTTTTTCGAAAATCCTTTTTTTAAATTATATCCCATAATATTGCGGATACTTTTATCAACAATTAAGGTTACGGAATTTTTAATATGTCGAGCGGGAAATACCGAAACAAGATTTTCTTTTACGCTAAAAGTAACAGGTGTAAAATTATCGCTTGTCAGATATATTAATCCGTCAGGTTCTTGATTGGGGTCCAATGGGTCGGTAAAATATATATCGATTCGCTGAGACGGCGATTGAAAAACTTTTATGTCGAATACGCTGAAATCGTCGAGCGAAGGTATGGCTATTGCTTTTTCACCTTTATCGGTTGACTCAATAACCGATGCATCCCATTTTACAGTTATCTTATTTTGTTTTTCGGAACGAACAATATCGTTTATAATAAAATTATGCCGGTTGCCCGAATGCTCCCATGAAATATCAAGATTTCTTTTACCTTGTGTTGCCGTTAAAATTTTTTCTACATTGGTGTTTTCGGCAAAGTCGGAAGTGGTAAGTTCACCTTGCAACCGTTGGTTTGTAAGGTCGTTAATATCTTTTGCCTTTAATCCTCCAAAATCAACATTAACCGATTGTTTAACGGTTTTTACGGTAAATTCAAAGGTTTTTAGTTTTTTTGGAACTTGCAAAATCTTATTCAAATGTAATTTTACCGAATATTTAGTGTCGGATTTCAATTGTTTATCGGGCGAAAATACTATTGTTTTATCATCACGCCAATAAGTTCTTCCCTTTACGGAAGGGGAAAAATCGAATACTTTTTTTTCAATATCGCTACCCGATACTGCACCCGAAATATTATTAAAAAATACAACGGTAATTTCGTCTTGATTGCTGATAATACCCGATGTGTAAGCCTTAATATATGAATGAAAGGCTTTTAGTTCGGTTTTTTTGTTTTTACAACTTGTTATTGCAGTCAGCAATACAACTATAAAAATGCTGATTTTAGAAAGTTTCATGAGTATATCTTTAAATTCGCACAAAGTCTTTTTTCAAAGATACATTTTTTTACTAAAATATTAGACAGCCTGTTTTATCAAAAAAATTATAAATCAAATTATAAATAGTGTATTTTAGCAAATAAATTTACTTATTGATGAGAATAGAACAGGATTTTTTAGGTAAAATTGAAATTCCCGAAGACGCTTTATACGGTATTCATTCGGTAAGAGCAAAAAATAACTTTCCCGATACCACACCTTTTCATATTGAATGGTATAAGGCTGTAGGTATTGTAAAAATTGCATGTTACAACACAGTAAAATCATTTAAACAAGCAGTTTTACAAAATTATCCCGAAAAGGAAACAATCTTAAATTTACCCGATGACTCTGTTATTGATGCACTTATTGAGTCGGCAAAAGAAGTTTACAAAGGAAAATATTTTGATAATTTTATTGTGCCTGTCGTTCAAGGTGGAGCAGGCACAAGTATAAATATGAATATCAACGAAATAGTTGCAAATGCAGCTTTACTTAAAACAGATGAAAAAACAGGTAATTATCATAAAATAGACCCTATTGAACAGGCAAATATTTATCAATCTACCAACGATGTTATTCCCACGGCTTTAAAAATTGCAGTAATGCAACTTTTAAATGAGTTGGAAGAGAAAATTAACGATACTCGTAAATTAATTGAGAATCTTGAAAACAGATATCGTAATAGTTTGCGAACAGGTTACACTCAATTGCAACAGGCTGTCCCTTCGTCATTCGGACAACTGTTCGGAGCATACAACGATGCTCTATCGCGTGATTGGTGGCGGGTTTCAAAATGTTTTGAAAGAATAAAAACAGTAAATCTCGGAGGCGGAGCTACAGGCTCGGGAATTGCTATTCCGCGTTTTTATATTGTTGAAGTGGTAAATGAGTTGAAAAAACTAACAAACTTGCCCGTAACTCAAAGTGAAAACCTTACCGAAACAACAAGTAATCAAGATGTATGGGTAGAAATACATGCAATACTGAAAGCTCATGCCGTAAATTTCGAAAAAATAGTTAATGATATTCGTCTGTTAAGTTCAGATATTACAAAAAATAAAGAGATAAATATTCCTGAAAAACAAGCAGGCAGTTCAATAATGCCGGGCAAGGTAAATCCCGTTATTCCTGAATTTGTCGTATCGGTTTCGCATAAAGTATATGCCAACGATCTACTTATTACAAATTTGGCAGCACTTGGAAATTTTGAATTAAATGCGTATATTCCCATTATAGGACATGCTGTTTTAGATAGTTTAAAACTACTTATTGCAGCCAACGAAACATTAAAAAACAATTTATTCGGCAATTTAACCGTAAATGAGGACTCTGCTGTTGAGAATTTATACAACAGCCCTTCGGTATGCACAGCATTAACACCGATTATAGGTTATCATAAAGCAGGTAAACTTGCTGAATATATGAAAAAAAATAATTGTGATATATTTACAGCAAACAAAGAATTAAATATTATTGAAGAAGATATTTTACAAGAGTATATGAAAGCGGGATTTTTATTGCAAAAAGGATTTTCAATAAAAGATATTTGATAAAACTAAGAAAACTTTAACCTACTAAAATTCCGATTAAAAGATTTGTAATTTGAGAAAGTTGTTAATTTACATATCAGTTTTGTTTTTTTGGGTTAGTTGTTCAAAAAAACATAGTGTTATCTCTATTAATGATTACAAAACTGTTTCTTTATCCGTTATCGACAGTTTAATTCATTTATCTGAAATAAACTATAAAAACGATACTATCGCCGATGCTTTTGATAATAATTTAAAAGGTGCCGCTGAGATAGCAAAAAAATCAAACAACCAAAAATCTCTATTCGACATTTATATTATTGTCGCCCAACGATTGCGAAACTCTTCGAAATACAGCCGTTCCGTAGAAAGTTTACAAAAAGCAATGACCATTGCCGAACAAATAAACAGTGACTCTTTAAAAGCTAAAGCTACTCACGAAATGGCTGTTAACTTCCGTAGAATAAACGATAACGCTCAAGCTCTGAAATATCATATAAAAGCATTGGAATTAGCAGAAAATGCACAAGACACCTTTCTTATTCATTGTTCATACAATGGAATAGGTAACGTATATTTTGAATATAAAGATTATAAAAAAGCAATTGATTATTTCCATAAATCACTACAATATCTTGGTAAAGAGCACGTCAATCTTCTTGGTGATGCAATAAACTCAAACCTTTTGGGTGAATCGTGGTTATATCTCGGAAATACCGATTCGGCATTGTATTATCTTAAACACTCGTTTGACGTAAATGTAAAAATAGGTTCGAAACTCGGACAAGCAATATGCTACAACGGCATAGGATTAGTTTATTACGAAAAGAAAGAGTATAAAAAAGCCATTAAAATACACAAAAAAGCACTTAACATTTACAAAAGTATTAACGATAAATTTTATCAAACAATGTGCTTAAATAACATGGGTAAAACATATTTGGCAATGAAAAAATATGCTTTGGCTGAAAAATATCTGACAAAAACCTACAATATGGCTACTGAAATAGGCAGCAAACGATTTGCCCTTGATGCATCAATAGAATTATCGCGATTATACAACATAATTAACAAATCAAACTTATCGTATAAATTCAGCAGAAAAGCTCTTGCCTATAAAGATTCGATAACCAAAGAGTTACAAGAACAAAACACTCAAGCAATAAGCATATTGTATAAAACAGAAAAACAAAAACGCGAAATAATTATTCTTAAACAAAAAGCTCAACTATCGGAACTTAAATTGAGCCGCCAGCAAAACGCAATGATTGCTTTTATTTTTATAATAATGTTTTTAATAATGTTTGGGGTTTGGTTTATACATCAACGTAAGTTAAAAAGCAAACTAAAAGAAATTGACCTTGAACAAAAATTATTGCAAGCCCGTTTAAATCCGCATTTTATTTTTAATTCGCTTGCCGCGATACAGAATTTTATTTTACAAAACGATAAAAAAGCAGCATCGGAATATATTGTTAATTTTTCTCGTTTGATGCGTAATATTTTAATGGGAACAGGCACCAATTTTATTTTACTCCAAAATGAACTTGAAATTCTTGACGATTATCTGAAATTGCAACAATTGCGTTTTCAAAATAAGTTTGATTACTTTTTTGAAATATCCGATGATATTGACCCTGAAACTTGTGTTGTACCCCCTATGCTTGTACAACCTTTTGTTGAAAACTCAATAGAACATGGTGTGCGTGATATTGAAATTCAGGGTATTATTTTAATCAAATTTATTAAAGACCGAGAGTATCTTATAATTGAAGTTGAAGATAATGGTCGCGGATTATCTGACCAACAAGAGACTGAAAAAAAGAAAGGTCACATATCAATGGCTACAAAAATTACCAATCAGCGAATGCAAAATATAAAAGCAATCACAAAAAAACAGTGTAATTTTGAAGTGCTTGATGTATCATCGTTACGAAATACTTCGGGTGTTCTTGTGCGTATCAGAATCCCTTATAACGAAGAGTAATTGACACACAATTATTTTTATTAATATATTATCCTACCCATAATTTTTAAATTACACAGACACAAAATATATTTAATCCAAACTATGCAATAGAAAACAAAAATAGTTTTCTATTGTATAGCGATAAAGAACTACATCTATTTTGGACAATAACCAAAATGGTGTATTTCTAAATCGGGGTTAACCCTTACTAAATGCCGTAAGTTCGTTATTTCATAACTCCTACTGCATAAGTCGGGTTTAACAACAAAACACTTCTAATATATTTCTAATTAACATCAAGTTTTTAAAAATAGACACCTATTTATAAATAATTTTTTTGTATTAATGCAAAATAATAATTGTTTGCATAAACTTTTTTATTGTCTGTTGCTTTTGAAATAAATAATACTACTTTTGTGCCGTAAAACAATATTATATAACATATGTTACCGAAATTTTTAATAGCTGACAATAGCTTGGAACGTCCGGGAAAATTGTATGTAGTACATACACAAAGTCCGAGATTTATTTTAGAGGGAAGTGATGAAGATTTCACTCAAGAACAAGAGTTACATTGGATAGACAATGTTAATATTTCGGAAGAAGAAATAACGCAGTTAATTACCAAGGCTGAAGATTTTATCGATCAAGAACTTGACAATCAAGAAGATTTGTTTGATAATATGGTAAATTAAAATTAAACCTTCATCAGAATATAAAAACACCTTATTTATTATGCTGAAGCATTTTTTATTGATTCCTAAAATACAGGAATCTTAATATAATTTGTTGTGCATAAATATAACATATAAAGAATATTTTAATGGATATGAAAGACGCAGTTGCAATTTTATGTGCCGGCGGTCCGGCACCGGGAATTAATACCGTAATCAGCTCGGTAACAAAGATTTTCTTACAAAACGGATTTGATGTATTGGGAATTCACGGAGGATACAAAAGTTTATTAGCCGATGAACCTGAATTTGATTATCTCGATTTTGAATTTGCCGATTTAATTTACAGCAGAGGCGGGTCGGCATTAAAAATGAGCCGCTACAAACCAAAAGACGATGAATTCAGAGATGATTTTTTCAGAAAAAATAATGTTAAACTTTTAGTGACAATCGGTGGAGATGATACAGCTTCAACAGCCAATCGTTTATCAAAATATTTAAAAGACAGAAAATTAAATATTGCAAATATTCACGTTCCTAAAACCATTGACAACGATTTACCGTTGGAAGAGGGAACTCCGACTTTCGGATATCACTCGGCAAAAGACGAAGGTGTTCGTTTAGCAACAACAATTTACGAAGATGCTCGCACCAGCGGAAACTGGTTTGTGGTATCGGCAATGGGACGCGAAGCCGGTCACCTTGCTTTCGGCATCGGAACAGCTTGCCACTATCCTATGATTATTATTCCCGAAATGTTTAACAAAACCGATATTAGTTTTGATAAAATAACAAAACTTGTTATTTCGTCAATGGTTAAACGCCGTATTATGGGTGTTGATTATGGTGTTGCAATAATCAGTGAGGGAGTATTCCACTTTTTAAGCGAAGAAGATATTATTAATACAAATATCAACTTTACTTTTGACGAACACGGACATCCCGAATTGGGGAATGTTAGTAAATCGCATATTTTCAATATGCTTATTCAACAAGAGTTGAAGAATCATCGTATTAAAATTAAAAGTCGTCCCAATGAATTGGGATACGAGTTGCGTTGTTGTCGCCCTGTGGCTTACGATTTGAATTACGCTACACGTTTGGGTCTTGGAGTATATGAACTATACAAAAAAGGAGATTCAGGCTGTGTGGTTACCGTAGCACGCAACGGAGCTATAAGTCCTCTGTTTTTGAAAGATGTAGAGGATGAAAACGGTAAGGTAAAACCGCGTTTGGTAAATGTTGAAACAGAAAAAGCAAAACTTATTTTTGATAATAATTTACACTATATTACTAAAGCGGATTATAATGCTGCTAAAAAGTATATTAAAAATCCCGAGGAGTTTGACTTTAAGAAAATTCTTAACTGGGAGTAATGTGATAACGATTTAATAAGAAGGTTGTCTGAAAAGTATTTTTATCAAAAATAGAGTCAAGGTTTCGCTTTATTAACTTATTGGATATAAACATCTTTGTTTTCTTATAATTTTATAAACATAGCGAAGCCTTGACTTTTTATATCTCCTTTTTTACATTAAAACCTAATCCGAAAAAGTTTTTTTGTAAAAAAACAATGCAACTAAACCAAAAAATAAAAATACAACTCCTGCCAACGATAAAGCAAAACTCAAAGAGTAGTACCCTGTTAAATATCCCAATATAGGACCTATTCCTGCAAATAACAATCTGATAATAAAGTTTCGCACCGACAATACTGTTGCTCTAATATCGGAATTAGTAAGTCTGTTTATATAATCTTTTAATACGGGAGTAGCTATACCGCGAATCATATAAAAAATAAACAGAAATACCAATCCTGCATATGCTTGAATATATCCAAGAGCCAAATAACAACCGCCAATAAATATTGTTATCATTAAAACAGTTTTAACCTTACCCAAAGAATGCTCTATTTTATAAGCAACAAGAGACGTTAACCCTACGGTAAGATTTAGCAATGTCCAAAAAACACCATAAAGCGGAACAGGCAAACTGATTTCTTTAAAATACAACTGAACAAACCAAGCCATTGTTAATGTGGCAGAACCTATTACCGCCGAAAAAATAATATTAAGTCGCAAAGGCCTGTTTTCAAACAGAGCATATTTAAAAATATTTACAATATCCGAAAATTTCATCTTTCCCATTGAAGATACCCGTTGCGGTTCTACAAGTAAAAGAGCGGCGGGAACAGCAATAAATGCCACAAAAGATTGAGCAATATAAGGAGTGCGATAACTAATTGTAGCCAACAGTCCGCCTGCAATACCTGCAATTGCTTCGGCAAAATTGCCTATTGATATTACTCTGCCTTCAAGTTTAAGGTATTCGTCTTTTCGTTTTTGCACAACAAGTGAATCGTAAAGCAATGCCGAATCTGCTCCGCTTATCAGGCTTTGACCGATACCCAGAACAATTTCAGCAATCATAAAACCGATTAAACCGTGCGAAAAACTGTAAACTACATATCCCGCAAAACCCAAAAAACTTCCTGCCACAAGTGTCTTTTTGCGTCCCAACACATCGGCAAAATACCCCGACGGAATTTCAAACCCTACAATTACAATTGAATAAACGGCTTGCAGTAAAAATATGTGAAACGGAGTAAGTCCGTTATCTTCGTAAAACAATACCACAATGGGCATTATCAACATAAACCATTTAGCTGTTTTTATGATATACAGCTTGTAGATATTGCTTTTTATCGATTGAGTCAATTTTTTGTAAGTTTAGATAAGAAACTGTTACCGCTTATTGCGATTTTTCTTTTTCTTTTTTTGCACACTCCACCCGAATTTGCCTATACGTTTGCCCAATTTATAATAATTTCCGTGTGAATAAGCTATCGGGTTTGCTTTTGATAAATCGAAAGCACCTGTTTTTTCGTCTAAATATTTATTATCGGCATGCACAGCAACAACCTCAGCCAAAAACATATCGTGAGTGCCCAACTCTTTTATTTCAGTAACTTTACACTCAATATTTATGGGAGCTTCGTCAATAAGCGGGGCTTTTACAATTTTTGCATTTACAGCAGTAAGATTCATCTCTTTAAATTTATCAACTTTACTGCCCGATTTTACGCCACACCAATCGGTAGCCCTTGCCAACTCTTCGGTGGTAAGGTTTATTACAAACTCACGCTTTTCTTTTATAATGTTATACGAATGACGGTTTTTTCTTACGGAAATATAACACATTGGCGGGTCGGAGCAGATTGTGCCTGTCCAAGCAACTGTTATTATATTGTAGTTGTCGCTGTTGTCGCCGCAAGTTACCATTGCTGCCGGCACAGGATAAATCATTGTTCCGGGTTTCCAAAGTGTTTTTGCCATATCTGTATTTTTTATGCAAATATATTATTTTCAAATTTTATTTATCACTTATGCATATTAATTTCACCACGTTAAAACGTGGCGTTAATTTATTTTCACTAAAAATATTAATTTAACACTTGACTTTAATTATATGTTTTTACATATAATTTGCTATTTTAACACTAATTTATATGTTTTTACATATAATTTGTTATATTTGTATAAAATTATATTTAATTACATATAATGAAACAGTTGTCTGATTTTGTTAAAGAAAAGAGAAAAGAAGTAAATCTCACTCAGGAAGAGTTTGCAGAGCGAGCCGGTGTTGCTTTAACAGTTGTGCGAAAAATAGAACAAGGGAAAACTAATTTGAATATGGATAAGGTTAATTTGGTTCTTAATATGTTTGGTCACGAATTAGCTCCTGTCAAAAGTAAAGATTTACATAAATGAGAAAGGGAGAAGTATATTACAAAAACTATTTTGCCGGTATTATAACAGAAACCGACGAAGGAGAATATATTTTTCAATATGATGAACAATATGTAAAAAATCATCCTGATGATTTTATAACTTTTACTATGCCTGTAACCATAAAGCCATATACCGATAAACGATTGTTTTCGTTTTTTGAAGGCTTAATTCCGGAAGGCTGGTTGCTTGATATAGCATCTGAAAGTTGGAAAATTAATCGTAATGACCGAATGGGATTACTTTTGGCTTGTTGTCAAAATTGTATAGGAGCAGTAAGCGTTAAACCAATACCTGAACAAGATGGAGAATAAATGTTTATACTGTTATAGTCCTATTGAAAAAGGGCTGTATTTTCATAAAAAATGTTCATTAAATTTTTTCGGAGAATATCCTGCTCCTTCAATCGAATATACTCTTAATCAAATGAGCGAATTGGCTAAAAATGTGGTAGAAAGGAGTATTTCGGTTCCGGGTGTTCAACCTAAATTATCAATGTCTTTAATAAAAGAGAATACGGACAAACGGCTTACTGTTGTAGGAGCATTAGGAGGACAATATATTTTCAAACCTCCATCGGATAAATTTAAAGAAATGCCCGAAAATGAGCATCTTACAATGCGAATAGCCGAATCATTCGGCATACGTGTAGTTCCATCTTCGTTAATACGATTAGCATCGGGAGAGCTTTCATATATTACCCGACGTATTGACAGAACAAACGATGGAAACAAAATTCATATGATAGATATGTTTCAAATTACAGAGGCTTTTGATAAATATAAAAGTTCAACGGAAAAAATAGGGAAAGCTATCAACAGCTATTCGGATAATACTTTATTGGATAAAATTTTTTATTTTGAAATAGTTGTATTCTCTTTCCTTACGGGAAATAATGATATGCACTTAAAGAATTTTTCAATGATTGAAAGTGCTTCGGGATGGACATTGTCTCCGGCATACGATTTATTAAATGTCACTGTTATTTTTCCGGATGATACAGAGGAATTGGCTTTATCTCTTGCAGGAAAGAGAAAAAAATTAAAACGCCAACATTTTGAACAATTGGGTAAGGTTTTAGGTTTAAACAATAAACAAATTACCGGAACATTTAAAAGGTTTTCAGTAAATAAACCTAAAGCAATAGAATGGATAGAAAAATCATTTCTTTCAACTGATATGAAAATTGCATACAAAGAACTGATTGAAAAAAGATACAGACAAATTGAATTGAAATAAAATTAATATTTATATGAAAACATTTATTAAAACTTTATTCTTTATATCTATATTTATTTTTAATGGATGTATATCTATTTCATTTCTACCAAATGATGAAAGTATAACTTATTCTCCTACAGATTCTGTAAAAGTATTTTGGGATGCACCTAAGGATTCATATTTCATAATTGGTAAAGTGATTGTAGAAAGTGAAGATTATAATGAAGAGCAATTGTTTAAGAGACTTAAACAGAAAGCTATGGAAGTTGGTGCTCATGCAATAATCATGGTTAGTTCGAATCAACAAAACTCCATTTATGGTACACCAATGAATGGAGGAACTTTGATTATTTCAGAAACTCGTAGAAGATTAGAAGCTATAGCTATTAGATTTAAAGAAAGAGAAGTAAATTAAATCCGTATGATAAAACTATTTAATCTTGTTGAATATTATATAGTTTTATGTATTTGATAAGTTTAAAAAATATGAAAGATAAATTTTGCATAGTAAGATGTCGGTGGGGAATAATAGCAATAACGATATTGGTAACTCTTTTTTTCGGGTTTCAACTGACTAAAATATCACTTGACCCCGATGTAACACACTATATCCCCGAACATATGGAATCAAGAATCAACACAAAAAAAATTGATTCCGTATTTGGAGGTAATCAAATGATGATTGTTGTATTTAAAACCGACAATGTAATAAACCCTAAAACACTGGAACGTATTGAAACTCTTACCGATGAATTTCAATATTTAGACGGAGTAAACAGAGTAATATCACTATTTACGGCAAAAGATATTCAAAGCGACAACGGAATGATAGCGGTGGAACCGGCTATTGCCGAAATACCGCAAACAAAACAAGAAGCAGTTGTTTTAGCCGAAAAACTAAAAAACAATAAATCGGTGATGCGTGTTGTGGTATCCGACGATTTTACTATGACATCAATAATTCTGATTCTCGACAGCGACTTAAATAACAACAAGATATTAAAAAGCATAAATAAATTGTTGGCTGAAAATCCGGGCTACGAAACTGTTTTTCTCGGCGGATTACCTTATCTGAGTGCCATTGTATCAAAATCAATGACAAAAGATTTTCTTGTTCTTATGCCTGCCGGACTTGTCATTATGCTACTAATGCTTTATCTGTTTTTCCGCCAAAAGCGAGGTGTTTTACTTCCTTTTGCCGTTGTGGTAATGTCAATAATTATTACAATGGGAATGGTGCCGTTGTTTGGCTGGCAACTTTCGTTGATATCGGTTTTATTGCCCATAATATTAATTGCCGTGGCAAACGATTACGGAATTCATCTTGTGGCTTATTATCAAGAATTGATAAAAAACAATACCACAAAAAAACCGTTTAAACTTTCGTTTTATATTTTTAAAGATTTAAAAAAACCTATTCTTTTTACGGGACTTACCACTATTGTGGGAATGTTGAGTTTGCTCTCGCACAAGATGATTCCGGCACGACAATTGGGTGTTTTAGCGGCAATAGGAATTGCAGTTGCATTATTGATGAGTCTGTTTTTTATTCCTGCGGCATTGAGTTTTATGAAAAAAACCGAATCACCGAAAACAGTAGAAAAACACCAAACCGATGTTATCAATAAGTTTCTTACGTGGCTGGGAAATATTGTATCGAACAATCCCGCTAAGGTTTTAATATTTTCAATATCTCTGACTGTAATTGTTGGCACGGGAATTTTATTTTTAAAAGTTGACACCAATGTTGTTAACTTTTTTCCCAAGCATCATATCATACGCGAGGGAACCAAACTTATAAACGAACATTTTGGAGGCACGCAGTCTATTTCAATACTTGTTGAAGGCGATTTGAAAAATCCCGATTTACTCAAACGAATGGACAAATACAGCAAGAAAATCAAGCAGTTAAACGGTGTAGGCAGCGTAATGTCAATAAGCGATGTTGTAAAAATATTAAGTAAAGTGCTAAACGATAAAACATCCGACCAATACGATAAAATACCCGATACCCGCGATTTTGTTGCTCAATATTTGGGACTTTACGCAATGAACAACGAAGAGTCTGACCTTGACCAGCTTGTGGATTACGACTATCGGCATGCTCGAATTATTATCACACTTAACAACACATCGAATATTGCCATAAAAAATATTGTTAATAAAATAAAAGAGATTACAAAAAACGACCCCAACATTAAAACAATAGGAGGCAGAGCATATGTAAATCTTGAAATGGCTCATCTCGTTGTCAACGGACAAATGTTGTCGCTACTGTTTGCAATTTTGGTTATCGGAGCTTTGGTAAGCATCATTTTCAAATCGGTTTCTTCGGGATTAATATCAATGATTCCGCTTACTATGGCTGTTATTTTCCTTTTCGGGATAATGGGAATTTTTAATGTAAAACTTGATATAGCAACAGCAATGCTTTCATCTATGATGATAGGAATAGGTGTTGATTACACAATTCATTTTTTATGGCGATATAAAACGGAACGCCAAAACGGACTTTTGCCGCCACAAGCAGTAAAAACAACAATGACAACAACCGGACGCGGAATAATTTTCAACGCTCTGTCGGTAATTATAGGTTTTTCGGTGTTGCTTATTTCGGGTTTTCCGCCGATACGTTTTTTCGGAATGCTGATTTTAATTTCTATAGTGGCTTGTCTTGGCGGTGCATTTTTAACAATACCCGGAATACTTATACTTTTGAAACCGAAATTTACCGAACCTAAAAACAATAAATAATTTTTTTACTTTTGTTATTCGAGATTGAAAATAAAAAAAATAATACATTAAATAATTAACATGAAAATTAAAATTATATTAATGATAATAATATCGGGCTTTTTAACTCAAACATACAGTCAAAATTTAACAGCTGCCGATATAATTAAAAAGAGTAAAGAAAAACGCAAATATCAACATATGAAATCAACATCGGTAATAACAACAACCGATAAAGCAGGACATAAAAAAACAAGCAAGGTGCTTATTTATTCGCAACTGTTCGACAACGGAAAAACAGAAAAACGAAGAGTTGAAATACTCGAACCGTCGGATATGAAAGGAACCATAATTTTTGTTTTTAACTATGCAGGCAAGCCCGACGAAAAATATGTATATATGCCGGCAATAAAACAAGCTCGTAAAATAGCAGGCAATAATATGTCGAAAAGTTTTGTAGGTTCGGTTTTTACAGGTGCCGACATGGCTTTACCTTCTGTTGATGATTACACTCTGAAATTATTTGCCGATACTGTTATAAACGGCGACAAATGTTATAGTGTTTACTGTTTCCCGAAAGATAAAAAAACTATTTCGCAAACAAATTACAGCAAACAAATTTTATACATTAATAAAACAAACTTTATTGTTGAAGGCGGAAAGTTTTTTGACAAAAAAGGTATTTTAAGAAAAATAATGGAAGTAAAAGAGATAAAAAAAGCAGGAAAAACAAAACCTGTTAATATGGCTACAACTATTGATATAAAAGACTTGCGAACAGAAAAAGAATCAATAATGAATATACAAAATATTCAACTTGACACAAAAATTGACAACAATCTGTTTTCATTAGAATCATTAAATAAAAAAAATAAATAGCGAAAAAATAAATAATTGTTTTCAAATAATTTATTTTTGCAATATTAACAATTAAAAAAATATTGAAAATATATGGGACGTGCGTTTGAATATAGAAAAGCCGCAAAAATGAAGCGTTGGGATAAAATGTCGAAAATATTTCCCAAATTAGGCAAGGCAATAACAGTAGCAGCAAAAGAAGGAGGAATAGACCCCGAATTAAACCCGAAATTAAGAACGGCAATTCAAAATGCCAAGGCACAAAATATGCCCAAAGACAATATTGAAAATGCCATAAAAAGAGCAGTAGGTAAAGATGCCAGCAACTATACCGAAATGAATTTTGAGGGAAAAGGACCCCACGGAGTTTTGGTTTTTGTTGAATGTATGACCGACAATACCACTCGCACCATTGCCAATGTAAAATCGTATTTTAACAAGGCAGGAGGAAGTCAGTCGCCCAATGGCTCATTAGAATTTCTGTTTAACAGAAAAGCTGTTATTGAGTTTGAAAAAACCGATGATATAGACCTTGAAGAACTTGAACTTGAACTTATTGATGTCGGTTTGGAAGAGATAGACGAACACGATGGAACAGTTTATATTTACGGTGATTATACTCATTTTGGAGAACTCACTCATGCTTTTGAACAAAAAGGAATGGAAGTAAAGGCTACATTACAAAGAGTCCCCACGTCTCCTGTTGAGTTTACCGAAGAACAACTTGAAGATATTGAAAAATTTCTTGATAAATTGGAATCTGACGATGATGTTCAAGCTGTTTATACGAATATTGCTTAAAATTTTACAGTTATCTTTAAAACTAAATATCAGAGTCTGTCCGGAAAGATAAAAAAGTCATTATCAATGCAAGGTGTTTAGTAATCAACACAAAAGCACAATGCCTGATACTAAAAAATTATTTGTTTTATTAAAAACAACTACTTTCCGAACAGTCTCTTTTTTATTAAATTTTTTAAAAGTTAAACTTTTGTTAACTTTTAAGTTTTATAATTTGTTTCTCTTAAAATTCAATTAAATTTGTGCTCTTAAAAATTGTGTAACTATGTTTGCATTATATAAAAAAGAGCTTGCCGGATTTTTCAGTTCATTAACCGGTTATATAGTAATAATAGTATTTTTGGCAGCATCAGGAGTATTTATGTGGATAGTTCCCGGACAAGTAAATGTGCTTGATACAGGATATGCCAATATCGACACGTTTTTTGTGCTTGCACCTTGGGTATTTATGTTTTTAATACCCGCAATTACAATGCGTATGCTTGCCGAAGAGGTAAAAAGCGGTACAATAGAATTACTAATGACTAAACCCATATCCGACATGTCAATAATAATGTCGAAATACAGTGCGGCACTAACCATAGCAGTGATAGCAATAGTTCCTACTTTTATCTATTTTTTATCGGTTTATCTGTTGGGTAATCCTGTCGGAAATATTGATATAGGTGGCACTTGGGGTTCGTATATAGGATTGTTTTTTCTTGCAGCAATTTATGTTTCGATAGGAATATTTGCATCATCACTTTCCGACAACCAAATTGTGGCTTTTATACTTTCTGTAGTTTTAATATTTACTCTGTTTTACGGAATTGATGCATTAAGTCTGTTGTTTCACGGTAAATCAACAGAGTTTTTTCTGCAAGAATTCAGTATAAACAGACATTACTTGTCAATATCACGCGGAGTTGTCGATACACGCGACTTAATATATTTTGCAGGAGTTTCATTTGTTTTTATAATGTTTACAAAATTTAAGTTACAATCAAAAAGATGGTAATCTTAAAAAATATTAGAGTATGCAACGTAAAGAGATAAAAAGAGATAATATTTTTCAACTGGTAATAACACTAATATCGGTTATACTTTTAACAATAGTGTCAAACTATTTTTTTACAAGAATAGACTTAACGTCTGATAAACGTTTTACACTTTCGTCGCATACTAAAACCATGCTGAAAAATTTAGATGACATTGTATATTTTAAGGTATATTTAGATGGTGACTTACCTGCCGGCTTTATCAGATTAAAAAAAGCTACACGCGAAATATTAGAAGAGTTTAAAGTTTACGGAAAAGACAATATTCAGTTTGAATTTATTGACCCTGCCGAAAGTCCCGACCGTAAAACACGAAACGAAATTTTCAGACAACTGTATAAAAAAGGTCTTGAACCTACAAATCTTACAATAAAAGAAAAAGACGGAAGTAATAAACAAAAGATAATATTTCCGGGAATAATGGTTTCGTATCGCAACAAAGAAGTTCCTGTAAATATTCTGAAAAACAATATAAATTATTCTTCCGAAGGAAATATTAACGCATCAATACAAGCTCTTGAATACGAACTTACATTTGCAATACATAAAACTACTACAATTCTTTCACCGCGAATAGCTTTTATTGCAGGACACGGCGAACTCGATAGTTTACAAACGGGTGACTTGGCAAAAAGCCTTTCGGATTATTACACTGTTAAACGTGTGCGAATTAACAGTAATTTATACAGCTTACGCGATACTTTCGGTATAAACAGATACAAACTTATTGTTATAGCTAAACCAACCGAAAAATTTTCGGAAAAAGATAAATTTATTATCGACCAATATATAATGTATGGCGGAAAAGTGCTTTGGCTTGTCGATGCAGTTAATATCAGCATGGACAGTTTGGCTTATTCTCAATCGACATTAGGGTTTATTAATAACACAAACCTTAACGACATGCTATTTAAATATGGTGTCAGAGTTAATCCAAACCTTATTCAAGATATGCGATGTTCGGTTATTCCGGTAAATACAGCTATGGTAGGGCAAAAACCCAAATTTGCTCCGGCACCGTGGATTTATTTTCCGATACTTGAACCGTCACAAAAAAGCACTATTACCCGAAATATTGATTTGATAAAAACACAATTTGTAAGCTCAATAGATACCGTAGGTGAAGATTCTGACATAAAAAAAACAATTATTCTTACATCGTCAAAATACAGCAGAACGGTAAATGCACCTATTCTTGTTGATTTGTCAATGGTAAGCAAAAGAATAGAGCCAAGAGTGTTTACCAAATCATTTTTGCCGACAGGTTTATTACTCGAAGGCAAATTCAAATCATTGTTTACCAACAGAATATCACCGGTTATAGCTCAAAATACAGATATCGGGTTTAAAACCGAAAGTAAAAACACAAGTATGATAGTTTTTTCAGATGGTGATATTATCAGAAACCTTATTACGGGTGGAGTAGGCGAAAATGCCAAATTGCTGCCTTTGGGCTACGACAGATATACCAAACAAACATTCGGCAACAAAGAGATGTTGATTAATTGTGTTAATTACCTTTGCGGAATGAACGACCTGCTGGAATCAAGAAACAAAGAGTATAAATTACGACTTCTTGACCGCCCGAAAATTATGGATGAACGACTTAAATGGCAACTTATAAACTTAATTTTACCTATAATATTAATAATTGCATTTGGGTTACTGTATAATTATTTAAGAAAAAGAAAATATTTAAAAAAATCTTAAATTTAGAATATAAAATGACTAAAAAACGAATAATTCAGTTGTCAATAGTTGTAATACTTGCGGTATTAGCAACTTATCTTACAATAAATAATCATAGCGGAACAATAAAAAAAGAGTTGCGTGATTTTGCTGTTGAAGATACCGCATCGGTAGATAAAATTTTTCTTGTTGATAAACAAAACAACAGTATTTTACTCGAACGCAAAGACAGTTATTGGGCATTAAACAATGATTATATTGCCCGACAAGATTTAGTGAATATCTTGCTTAAAACATTACACCGAATGAGAGTTAATAAGCCTGTTGCCAAAGCTGCTCAACAAAATATAATTAAAAGCCTTGCGGCAAAATCGGTAAAAGTTGAAATTTATCAAAACGGGGAGTTGTCAAAAGTTATGTATGTGGGCGGACCCACACAAGACTCATACGGAACTTATATGATTCTCGAAAATTCGTCAACACCGTTTATTATGGAAATACCCGGATTCAGAGGTTACCTGTCGCCACGTTTTTCAACCTTTGAAATAGAATGGAAAACTCAAAATGTTTTTAATATAAAATTAAGAGATATTAAAAAAGTTACCGTTGAAAACGGAAAGGACAATAAAAAATCGTTTACGGTAACACACAACAACAACCATTACGAACTATTTGACTACAAAGGAAATAAAGTAGAGAGATTTGATACAATAAAAGTGAAAAAATTTTTGTTGGCATTCAGAAAAAAGAATTTCAACAAATATATTGAAGATGTTCCTGAAAAATGGCAAGACTCTATTAAACATAGTTCACCTATGTATATAGTTACAGTAGAAAAAACCAACGACACAAAACAGTGGATAAAGGCATTTAATAAGCCCGGTTGGGGAAGAGTTGATTTTTTTGGCGAAGAGCTGAAAACCGACCCCGACAACTTTTTCTTACTCATGGATAAAGGTGATTTTGTATATGCCCAATATTATAGCTTCGACCCTATTTTGAAAACTATAGACGATTTTAAGCCGAATAAAAAATAGAGTTAATGCAAATTAGATTTTATTATAAGTAATATTTTTGATATTTTTGATTAATCTTACACATAAATAAAAAGATATGAATTTTATAGTTTCAAGTTCGCTTTTATTGCAGCATTTACAGGCTGTAAGCCGTGTTATCAGTTCAAAAAACACATTGCCGATACTCGACAATTTTTTGTTTAACCTGTCAAATAACGAGTTAACAATTACGGCATCAGATTTAGAGACAACTCTTATAAGCAAAGTTCAGCTTGAAAGCTCTTCGGAAGAAGGCGAAGTTGCAATTGACGCTAAAAGGTTGACAACAATTTTAAAAGAATTTCCCGAACAACCTTTAACATTTAATATCAACAAAGAAAATTTACTTGTTGATATTGTATCGGAAAACGGTAAATACAGCATCCCCGGAGTAAGTGCCGAAGATTTTCCGCAACTTCCCGAATTAAAAGACAATGTAAACTCAATATCGCTTACAAGCGAAATAATGAATCAAGGAATAAGCAAAACAATATTTGCTGCTTCCGACGATGAGTTACGCCCTGTAATGACAGGTGTATATGTAGCTTTGTCACCCGAGCATATTACTTTTGTGGCATCGGATGCTCATAAACTTGTTCGTTATCGCCGAACCGATGTAAAAGCCGAAACAGAGGCTTCGTTTATATTACCGCAAAAGCCTGCCGGACTTTTAAAAAATATCTTGCCAAAAGACGAAAGTGCAGTAAACTTACAGTTTGACGAAAAAAATGCTTATATCGAATTTGACGGTTATAAACTTGTTTGCCGTTTGGTTGAAGGTAACTATCCTAATTATGAAGCTGTAATCCCAAAAGACAATCCGAATAAATTAATTGTTGACAGACTTGATTTTTATAACTCGTTACGTAGAGTTTCTGTTTTTTCAAATCAGGCAAGTAACCTGATTAAACTGTCGATGACAGCCAATGAGCTTACAATCTCGGCTCAAGATATTGATTTTTCAATTTCGGCTTACGAAAGAATAAAATGTGAATTGGAAGGCAACGAAATGGAGATGGGCTTTAAATCACTATTTTTAATTGAGATACTTTCAAACCTTACATCTGCCGATGTAATAATGAATATGTCTGACCCGTCGCGTGCAGGAATTCTTGTTCCCGCCGAAAGCGAAAACGAACACGAAGATGTTCTTATGCTTTTAATGCCTATGATGATAAACGGTTAAGAAAGAAACATCAAACAGCTTATAAGTTACTTATTGTCAGTTGGGTTTGTGTTTTTCAGCAACCCCGAAATAATAAATTAAGGCTGTTTTAATTGTATCAATAGACCTGACAATTTTTTTAATAAATGATGTATATCTTGCATCAATTTATTAATATAACCTGTTAGGTCTTTTTGTCGTAAAAAGCATTAAATATTCTCAAGTAAGCTAATAACAAATGGATTGTTAAAAAGTAATATTTAAACAAATAAACTTATTAAAACTGTGCCAATTTGTTAAGTGATTTTACAAAATATAATATTGACTTAAATAAATTAAAATAAGAATGCAGGGCACACAAAATGAGTTAAAACAAATATTTAAGCAATCCATTTTAGATAATAATCTTCGTAATATTATTTTAGTACCCGGATTAGCATTTTTGGCACTAGTTTATTATCTGTATGCCGATTTATTTGTTCATAAAAATATTTTTGCAGCATACACAAGAGTCACTCCTATGCTGTTGGCTGTTTTTTTGATAGTTTTTCAGTTGCTGACAAAAGATAAATACAAAAAAACAAAAACACTTATTTATTATATTTTTCTTACAAGTGCTTTAATAATGATGTATGGAAAATGTTTAGTTCATATTCATGATATAAGTTTGCCATCATCGGTTACAGGAACCATACTTGTTATATTTATTGTATCGTTAGAATTAAAAGCAAATCTGTTTTGCACAGCTTTAATATACTTTTTACCAATAATTATTTTTACAATAATTATAATGTTTTTTGAAAACCTATCAAAAATTGAATTTAATATTATTGCCGATATCTACCCAATAGTTTTGGCAGGTTTTATAATTAACAGAGTGCAATACAAATTAAGATTTAATCTTTTTAAATCTAATTATCTGTTAAGAGAAGAGAAACAAAAAACCGAACAGCTTTTTGAAGAAACTGTTGCCATTAACGAAAAATTAAAAGAAAGTAATATAACAAAAGAAAAATTTATTTCAATAATAGCCCATGATTTAAAAAATCCTTTTTTTTCAATTATCGGTTTTTCGCAATTACTTGTTGATAACTTTGATAAATATGATGTGACAACGCAAAAAATGTATATTGAAAAAATTTACAATAGTGTTACATATACTCATAAATTGCTTGATAATATACTTACATGGACTTTTTTACAAAAAAAATCTATTGAAATAAAATTAGAAAACGAGAATTTGTTCTTGTTAGTTAAAGATACTTTAGAGCTTTTTAAAGAAACATTAAATGAAAAATCAATTCTTTTATCAAATCAAATCAAAACCGATATTAATATAAAAGTAGATAAAAATTTATTGGCAACAATATTAAGAAACTTGGTTTCTAATGCAATAAAATTTACACCCAATGGAGGAAATATTAAAATAACATCGGATTTTATTACTGTTGACAATATTAATTATATTAAAATTTCGGTAAAAGATTCGGGTGTGGGAATTTCTAAAGAAAAACTGTTGAAATTGTTTAAAATAACAGAAAAAGTTTCAACTAAAGGAACAAATAATGAAACAGGAACAGGGTTGGGACTAATTTTGTGTAAAGAATTTGTAGAAAAGCACGGTGGAAAAATATGGGTTGAAAGTGAAGCGGGTAATGGCAGTAACTTTATCTTTACAATACAGTTGTAATATGAAAATATAATAAATAAAATCTTCAATCTATTTACCTAAAAAACAACATGATAAAATCTACCTGAACTGCTCCAATCCTGTAATCAAACTCTCCACAAAACTTGTTAACGGCTTTTTTACCATTGCTTTCATAAACGGATTTATATCGGCTCGTAAAGTAACTTTTACTCTGGTATCGTTTTCGGCAACCTGCTTTAACTGTATCCACATATTAAATTTTAATGGTGTTTCTTCGCTATTGGCAATTTTAATCAGCTTGTTAGGTTCACGCTCAATGATTTTCATACCGAATTTACCCATTTTATCAATAGAAAAACTGCAACTGTCAGCATCAGCCGTAAAATCTTTTACTTTATCTTGAGGAATACGCTCTCCCAAATTTCGAAAATCTGAAATTTTTTCGAAAATTTTATCTTCGTTTGCTTGTATTTTCCCTATTCTGCTTACTATTTCCACGTCTATTCAAATATTATTTTTTGTACGAAAATAAACAATACCAAAGAATATATAAAGAAAATTGCGTTAAATCTTATAAAGAAATATAAATAGAGCAACTGACCCATGCAAAAAGAAGTAGAACAGCTTAAAAAACTTCTGATAAAAAAAGACTTAGAAAAAATGGTACAAGATAGTTATCTTAAAGTAGCTGCCGAGAATTTAGGTTATAAAAATGTTGAAGAATTAAAAAAACAAGAATGATAGAAGGAAAACATTGCTACGAAAACGCAATAACAGAAATAGTTGATGGCATCTTAAAAGATAATTTTTTTATCAAACAAATTTTTATTGCTATAAAACACACTCAAATTGCAATAAAAAATGCTATCAAATTGTATAATTCTGAAAGATTGCATTTACCTTTGAAGCATAAATTATTATTAAATTTGTAGCTATATTTTAAGACTAAGACATAATACTTTAATCATCAACAGAATAAAAATAAATGTTTAATTAAAATTTATAAATCATGAAAACACGAGTTACTTTATTTTTAACATTTTTATTTGTTTCAATTTTTGCTTTTGGTCAAAATAATTCTTTAAAAAACATTGCGAGAAATCATCATCATTTTAAGCTGAACAAACAAATTATTACTTCCGTTAATTCTTTAAAAATGCGTTTCGATAGCATCATCTTCAATAGAGGTGAAGGTAAAAAAAAGGAAGTGTATTTTTATGATAATGTAACAAAAAATACAAAAAGAGTTTATTACAGATGGGAAAATAATGCTTGGGTTGAAGATGATATGACAAAATATTTTTGTGATGACAACGGAAATGTTTCTTCTTACATTTACTATGAATACAATGAAGCATCAGGAAATTTAGAACCTAATATTAAAACCGTTTTAAGCTATAATGAAAAGAACCTTATAATAAACAAAGAAGAATATAACTATGATAATAACAGTTGGAATAAACAAGTTAAATATGGATATGAATATAACGACAATGGACAACTTACCATAGAATATGAATATAGTGTTGACGACGGAGAATGGAAGTTAGATGCAAAAACAAATTATAACTATGAAAATAATAATAATTTAATTTCAAAAATTAGTTTTAATTGGATCGATTCTGATTGGGAGCTCAGTGAGAAATATGAATATACTTATGAAAATAACAATTTGGTAAAAGAGAATTATCATATTTGGTCGAATAATACTTGGAATATAAATTCTGTAAAAAAATATTCATATAATGACAATAATGATATGATTCAGGAAATATATTATAGTTATACCACTGAAGGCAATATTATTTATAATTATAAACATACATATACTTTTGATAATAATCATAATACTTTAACGGAGATTGATTATCAGTGGAATACAGGTAGTTGGCTTGAAAATAAGAAATATGAGATATTCTATAATATGAATTATTTATTAACACAGTCGATACAGCCATTTGAATTTGATTTAGAGATTGGTGCGGGAAATAATAATATTATAACTTCTGTTAAAGGTTATTCGAAATCGAATAATGATTGGAGTCAGATAGCAACAACAACACTTTACTATTCTGAACACGATTTGGTTTCAACACAAGAAAAACAAAGCACAGAAAACATAAAAGTATATCCTAATCCTGCTTCCAATTATATTAACGTTAGTTTTGCCAATAACACAAAAGATGCAATATTATTCAATTTATTTAATATTCAAGGACAAATTGTTCTGTCAAAAACAATTAAAAATAACGAGCAAATAAATATCTCTAATTTACCGAAAGGTATGTATTTATATAATATATTAGTAAATGGTGATGTATTTTCAGGAAAAATCTGTAAATAATTTATACTAAATATTTGAACAAACAAACTTCTCTTTCGGGTGTCAATGGCATATGCTTTGATACCCGAAAGTGTTTTTATTAATATTTTATGGTAAAATTATTTGAAATAGGTCTTCTTAAATTCAGGAATCTGTTCTTTTACATTCTCAAAAATATCATACTGGTTTGTATTTAAAAGATATATTCTCGAATAATCAAGATACAACTTAAAATCAATAAGAGTATCATTTCTGTTTATTTTTATTTTAAATAATCCGAGAGAATCGGATATAACACCCTTACCCGTTCGTTTATTCACCACATGAACATACGGAGGTGCTTTCACAGTATCGTCGGCATAAATTATACCTGCAAGATTTATTTGCGAAATATCAATTTGTGCAAACGATAATCCTGTTGAAATACCTATCATAATTACTGATATTAAAAATCTAATTATCATACATTTGTAAATATCAATAAATTTTACAGCATTATTACAAGGTTTTATTTACTTTAACAAAAAATTAACAAATTTTACACAGTATTTAAAAATTACAAATACTCACAGGCAATCAGTATGCAGAAACGAAATATAAAAACATATAAAAATTTGTATTTTGACCTTGACAGGACTTTATGGGATTTTAGAACTAATTCAGAGGAAGTTTTATTTGACCTTATAAAAAAATATTTACCCGGTTTTATCTCTAACTTTTCTATTTTTCTTAAAACTTATTATACCATAAACGAAGACTTATGGCTTAAATACCGAAACGGAGAGATAACAAAGGAGATATTACGTCATAAAAGATTTATAGACACACTAAAAACGTTAAATATAGGTGATAACAACATTGCTGTTAAAATGGGTGAAGATTATATTAAAAACAGCCCATACAAAACAGGGTTATTTCCTCATACCATCGAAACTTTAACTTATCTTAAGAATAAAGGTTACCGAATGTTTTTATTGACAAACGGATTTCTTGAAGTTCAAAAGATTAAAATAAAAGAGAGTAAACTCAATATCTTTTTTGAAAAAATGATAACATCGGAAGAAGCCGGTTATCAAAAACCCCACCGCCGAATTTTTGAGTATGCACTAAAAACAGTAAATGCAAAAAAAGACGAAAGTATAATGATAGGCGATGATATAGAAAACGATATACTCGGAGCAAAACAATTTGGAATGGACACTGTATTTTTTAACGAAAAAAAATTAAACCATTCAACAAAACCTACATTTGAGATAACTGATTTATCAGAGCTAATATATGTTTTTTAACATATGCTGTATAAAAATAAAATTTCATTAATTTTTTTTAATAAAAAAGGCTACCCTGACAGGATAGCCTTTTTAAATTATAATATTTTATAATTATTCAACAATACCTTTATAACCTGCATCATCTTTATATTGAGCAAATTCAATATCTTTTTTAGCATACTCTTTGTAAGAAGCATCCTTTTCAACAGCAGTTCTAAGGTTATTTAACAACAAGTCTTTGTCTTGTTTTCTTGCACCAAGAATAGCTTTCAAATAATAAACATTTGCAGCATCTTGATCTTCAACTTTTGACAAAATACCTAAAGCAGCATCAAAAACATCTGCATTTTTAGTATTTGAGTAGTTAAGCATTTTTGCTAAAGCAAAGTTGAAAGTGTTAAATTTACTACTTGCAAATAGGTTAAGAGCTTTTTCGTAGTTACCCTTTTTAGTGCAAATAAGAGCTTGATTATAGCTAACTTCTTTACCTGCTCCGGCAGCAGCAGCATAAAATTCTTTAGCAGCTTTCAAGTCACCTTCCATAAATGCACAAACACCTAAGTTGTTCATTACTGTAGTGTTGCTTGGAACTAATTTTTTAGCTTCTTCAAATGCAGCTTTTGCTTCGGCTACTTTACCTTGCTTTAAGTAAACATAACCAACATTGTTATGACCTCTCCAATCATCAGAGAAATTACTTACAACTTTCTGATAAACAGATAGTTTTGTATTAAGGTCAGTAAATAAAGTAGCAGCATACATTAACTCTTCAACTTTTAAAGTATCAGGATTAGAAACTGCTAAGTCTTTTAATTCTTCGTCAGAATAACCGATAATAGCAATATTAACAGTTAACTTAGAACGACGTAGTTGAGGTAAAATTTCTTCAGCAATTACTTCATAAGCTGCACTTATATTCTTAATCTCTTTTTCGCGAACTACAGGGTCAGAATACATAGAAAGAACACGAAGAATAAGTTCTTTATCTTGAATATCAGACTCTTGCATTAACTTTTTAAAACCATCCCAATCTTCAGGAGTAGCTTTTGCCAATACAAAACCTTCTTTGTCAGCATCTTTAACTTTTGATTTTTTCAACTCACGAGCAAAATATTTCTCAGTTGTTGTCATCCTTTTTTCAGAAAGCTTAGTATTAAGTTTTTCCGGTCCGTCGGGAGATGCATAAGCTGAAATCTCAACACCTTTAAACTCAACATTTTCTTTTGAAGCAGATTCCTTAACAAATTCTTTAAGAGCTTTCATCTCTTCTTTGTTAAGTTCTTTGCTGCGAAGATTAGCTTTATTTATTACAAAATGAATAGCTGCACCTTTTGATTCAGTAGTTACACGAACATACTTATCACTGGCAGCAATCGGTTTTGCATCGTTAGCTAATAAAAGAACTGTTGCCATAGTTCCATCAGCTAATTTCTGCTCAGGTAATTCTGCTGATTTGTCACCTTGACTTGCTTTTACTCTTGCAACAAGTGTTCCTTGACGCATACCTTCAACAAATGCTACTTTTGAAGTTATTTCGGCAGAACCTCCGCTTGTGTATGAAATAACTTTGTTGTTTGCCTGCACATCTTCTCCTTGAAGAGTTAATGTTTCAAAAGCAACTTCTCCTCCATCGTATTTAAATACCGGAGTAATTGTTAAAGTAGCTTTCTTTTGAAAAAACTTTGTTGGAAAAGACACCTTTAAAGTTGCAGAAACACTGTCACCATGCATTTCAAGTGGAGAAGGATTTACACTATACTGCACTTGATTTGCCATTTTTACCATTGTATTTATTCCACCGCAACTTGTAAGTAACAAGGCAGCCAATACTAATGATGATAAAACGCTTACTTTTATTTTTTTCATAATTGACTAATTTGATGATTATCTATTAATAAATTTAAAATTCCTCCATTTCACAAAACTAAAACGTTTTTATAAAAAAAAAAAACTTAATTTCTAAAATGTATAAATATTAAGCAAATAATAACCTTTTTTTTAAATTTAAGTTAAATATAAACTTTTTTTTCACAATGATAAATTAAATCTGCAAATAATTGCTCAAA